>OGEN01001166.1_pt1 | contig 18979 bp, 19 predicted proteins | sample 1570671 | NCBI WGS metagenome assembly OGEN01 (sample SAMEA2582128, study PRJEB24529) | metagenome | biome: Human gut stool | place: China | collected 2011
CCGTGGATGATGAGATGGGCGAAGATTACGCGAAATTAGCCGGTTTGACTGCGGAGGAGGATCTGAACGAGAAGCTGACGGAGAGCGTGAAAAAGAGACTTCCGTGGCTGGTCATTCTGTTATTTCTGGGCATGGTAGTATCTTCTGTTGTGGGCGCTTTTGAGGCTGTCGTTGCGGTGATCCCGATCGTCATGTGCTTCCAGTCCCTGATCCTCGACATGGCAGGAAACGTCGGAACACAGTCTCTGGCTGTTACGATCCGTGTGCTTATGGATGAGGAACTGACCGCAAAGCAGAAGCTTATGCTTGTTGTGAAAGAGATGAAGATCGGCTTCGTGAACGGACTGTTTCTTGGAGTTATGGCGTGGCTTTTCCTCGGAATCTATATCTGCGTGATCAAGGGATATCCGATCCACCATGCGCTGCTTGTCTCCGGCTGTGTCGGAATCGCGCTTGTGACAGCGATGGTGATCTCCAGTATGGTCGGCACACTGATCCCGATGTTCTTCAAGAAGATCAATGTAGACCCGGCGGTTGCGTCCGGCCCGCTGATCACGACGGTGAACGACCTTGTCGCAATTGTGGTTTATTATGGACTGGCGATGCTGTTTCTGGTTGATCTGCTGCACGTGACGGGCTGATATCAAAATGCGAATAAATATAAAAAAATGGGCGATCCTAAGGATATCAGGATGGTCCATTTTTTATGCAACAGGAAATTCCGAGGAATTCTCTGTTACATAAAAAAGCACACTCTTTTCTATTCCGGGGATTGCCGATCAATTTATGGTAACGACAACTTTTTTCAATTGGATGTTTTGGCATACGATCCTCTTGAACTGAAAATGATGCTATGATAAAATCATGATGGTTAGAAAAAACTAACCGAAATACTGGCTGGCATTTCCTAAACATGTGCAGGTGGTTGATTTCGCAGGTGGACAGATCAATAGATCACGTTGTTTTTCCTGCCTGATCCGGGTGGGAGAGTAATTGGCGTTGATACTCGAAAGGAGCTTATGATGATGAATTATCTGGAAATTGAGAAAGTCATTGGAAGAGAGATCTTAGATTCCCGTGGAAATCCCACGGTTGAGGCGGAAGTATATCTGGCAGACGGAACCATCGGGAGAGGAACCGCGCCGAGCGGTGCATCTACCGGCGAGTTCGAGGCGCTGGAATTAAGAGACGGAGATCAGGCACGTTATGGCGGAAAAGGTGTGACAAAGGCTGTTGAAAATATCAATACAATTATCAACGAGACCCTGACAGGCCTGGACGCGTCCGATATTTATGCAGTTGACCGCGCGATGATCAAGGCTGACGGAACAAAGGACAAGTCAAAACTTGGAGCGAATGCGATCCTTGCGGTATCTATCGCCTGCGCGCGTGCCGCAGCCATCTCCTTAGATATTCCGTTATACAGATTCCTCGGTGGAATAGGCGGAAACCGTCTTCCGGTTCCGATGATGAACATTATCAACGGCGGCTGCCATGCACTTTCCTCCGGTCTTGATGTTCAGGAATTTATGATCATGCCGGTCGGTGCTCCGTCCTTCAAGGAGTGCTTAAGATGGTGTGCAGAGGTCTTCCATGCACTGGCTGCGATCTTAAAAGAACGCGGACTTGCAACCTCCGTTGGAGATGAGGGTGGCTTTGCTCCGGCATTGAAGTCTGATGAGGAAGCGATCGAGACGATCCTCGAGGCAGTAAAGAAAGCCGGATATGAGCCGGGCCGTGACTTCAGGATCGCTATGGACGCGGCGTCCTCCGAGTGGAAGACAGGAAAAACCGGAGAGTACAAGCTCCCCAAGGCAGGAACTGTCTATACTTCCGAGCAGCTCATCGAGCACTGGAAAAAGCTTGTTGAGAAATATCCGATTATTTCCATCGAGGATGCCCTTGATGAGGAAGACTGGGAAGGATGGAAAAAGCTGACCGCAGAGCTTGGAACGAAGGTGCAGCTAGTCGGAGATGACCTTTTTGTAACAAACACAGAGAGACTTTCCAAAGGGATCAAGCTCGGCTGCGCAAACTCCATCCTGATCAAGTTAAATCAGATCGGTTCCGTATCTGAGACATTGGAGGCGATCAAGATGGCGCACCGTGCCGGCTACACAGCAATCTCCTCCCATCGCTCCGGTGAGACCGCAGATACGACTATTGCAGACCTCGCCGTAGCTCTCAACACCTGCCAGATCAAGACTGGTGCTCCGTCCAGATCCGAGCGTGTCGCGAAGTATAACCAGCTTCTCAGAATCGAGGAAGAACTCGGAGAGAATGGGGTATATCCGGGAATGGATGCGTTTCATGTAAACTAAGACAGATTTATAATATAAAATAGATATTCTCCAACTAAAACTTAAGGTATGATTGCACGAAGAGATCCCCGACGGCTGATGAGGCTATTGGGGGTCTTTTTATGGTCTGATCCATTGTATTATTGAAAGAATAAACGCTCTGCGAGGGTGCGCGGTGATTCGGACAAGAACATGTCAGCTTCGCTGACCAGAATCACGCGGCAAGTCTCTAATGGTCCGATAGGGCTATTGGAGACTTTTATGATATCCGCTGCTGCAAAAAAGACACAATTCTTCTAAAAATTAACACAATATTTTCACAGGCTTTTCACAAAAGTTTCCTAATCTATAAAATAGACAGTGACGATGTGTTATAAATGGAAAGGAAACGGAGAGAAACGGTTATGATGAAGGTTGGAAGGCGGATCGGGTTATTTTTGGCGGCGGCGCTTATACTTTCCGGATGCAGCAACAGTGCGGCAGAAATCGGGAGCAGCGCGGCGCAGACGGAAGCAGAGACAAGTCAGGCGGAGACGGAGCGTGCCGGGGAGACGGCGGTGACATCGCTGCCGCAGATCGACTCCACGAAATGGCAGTATAATTCTGATGATAAGATATACTGGCAGACAGGAATCTCCTACTGTGAGAATCCGGCAGATGAAAATTATGAGACACTTGGAATCTTTATTCCGGCGGCATACATGAACGCGAAGGACAACGGGGACGGAACATTCACCTGTGAGATTAATAACCAGGCGGCTGTCCAAGGATATACGGCGGACTCTGCGCCCATCGTGATTCCGGTCAATACGCCTGGATATTCCGCAATGGAAGCGCCGACAGACTATGTGACAGATTCCGTATCTTACACGAGCGCCGGATTTATCTATGTGGCAGCAGGCTGTCGCGGACGCGACGCAGGCGCACCGGCGGGAGTGACAGATCTGAAGGCTGCGATCCGGTATATCCGGTATAATGACGGTGTGATCCCGGGAGATGTGGACAGGGTATTTTCCTTCGGCATGAGTGGCGGAGGAGCCCAGAGCGCACTTTTGGGAGCAACCGGTGACAGCGAAGAGTATGAGCCATATCTGACAGCCATCGGCGCGGTCTCCGGTGTCAGTGATGCAGTGACCGGTTCCATGTGCTGGTGCCCGATCACGGAACTCGATTACGCGGATGAGGCGTATGAGTGGAATCTTGGGAGCACAAGAACGGACCTTACGGAGCAGGAACAGACGCTGTCAAACGGAATGGCAGAGGCATTTGCGCAGTATATCAATGATCTTGGGCTCAAGGATTCTTCGGGAAATGTGCTGACATTGACGGAGTCTGAAGAGGGAATCTATCAGTCTGGCACATATTATGAGTATCTGAAAGGTGTGGTGGAGACATCACTGAATAATTTCCTGGAAGATACCACGTTTCCGTATACGGTGGAGACGAAAAAAGGTCCGCGGGGCGGCGGAGAACGACCGGACGGCCAGAAACCGGACGGAGCGCCGCAGGGAGAAAATAGTGGTCAGAAGCCGGATGGAGCACCGCAGGACGGAAACGGAATGCCTGATGATATGCAGAAAGACGGTCAGAAGGATGGACGACTGGACGGAAAACAAGCTCAGGGAACATCGGATGAAAATAAAGCCGGAGATGATACGACAAAGACAAGGACAGAAAAAAATCGCAAAGCATCGGAAGAGAAAGCATCGGCAGACAAGAATGCGGACGGAGATGCAGCTTCGGATAAAGGAAACGGCGCTCCTGATTTCTACGCCATGGACGGAGTAGACCGCAATCTCTCCACAGGCGGCGTGACACTCTCCGGTACCTACGAAACTGCCCAGGACTACATCGATGCCCTGAATGCGGACGGTACATGGGTCAACTATGACAGCGCAACCAACACGGCGACGATCACCAGCATCGTGGATTTCACGAACGCATGCAAGCGTGCCTCCAAAGGAATCGGTGCGTTCGACGCCCTGGATGAGAGTCAGGCAGAAAACACCTTATTCGGATATGGCGATGGAACGACATCCCACTTTGATGCCACACTGGCAGCCCTCTTAAAGGACGACGAGACCTACGGCGCGGCATTCACAGAGGCGATGGAAAAGACCGATTCACAGGGAAATACTGTAACTGAGCGTGGAAATATGTATAATCCCCTGTACTATCTGTCCAGCTATTACGACGGTTACCAGAAATCCACCGTTGCCGACTACTGGCGCATCCGCACCGGAATCGCCCAGAGCGACACTTCTCTCACAACAGAAGTAAATCTGGCGTTGGCGTTGAAAAATTATGGCGCAGATGTGGATTTTGCGACAATCTGGGGGGAAGGCCATACGATGGCAGAGAGCACTGGGGACTCTGTGACGAACTTTATTGAGTGGGTTAATAAGTGTCTGAAATAAAAGTCTTAGATTAGGATATGATCAAAAAGGCCGATATGTCAAACCACTGTGATGGAAAGAGATATCGGTCTTTTATGTTCGCAGACGTACATCAGGCAGACGCTGCCAGTGGTAGGTTGTGCAGGTGGTTATTCAAGTCGAACGTCCGTGAGACTTGGCGCGTGATTCTGGTCAGCAAAGCTGACATATTCCATACAGAATCACTGCGCATCCTCGCGGAGCGCTTTTGTTAATTATAAAAGCTGCGATGAAATTTTGTGCATTAGAAGTCCTCCTGCTATCATGGATACGACATACAGCAGATTTCCCCAGAAGATACCAGCCGTACACGCGATTTCGTGGAAAACCGGCTGCGAGGACGGATGGAATGGGGATATGTAGAACATGTCAGCGTCAGCGGTGGGACCTGCGGCGATGTTGATCACACAGGCAATTACACAGCATAGGAAAAAGAACGGAAGAATATCCATATAATCCCGCCGTTCATGTCCGGCGATGCCTGACATACAGGATAAAAGTCCAAGGAAGAGCAGAGTAAAATGCCAGAGGAAGCCATGGAGCGTCATCGTCCAGTACGGATGCATGAGTCCTGGCGGCACAGCCAGGGCCATGATTCCGCCCAGCAGCCCGAAATCCTGAAGGAAGGTGGCGGCGCGGCGAAGTGTTTTTTCGGAGTGAAGGAGCGGTGCAGCAAGACAGATGTACATGGGAATGCTGCAGAGTTGGAATGGAAAATACCACCAGTCGAAATGCCCGTGAAATTCGATGACATATAAAAATGCCTGCTTATAGAGTTCCATGAGTGCAAGAAGTACTCCACAGGAAAAGAGAATATGGCGGAAATACGGTTCAGGCGATGCCATGGACCGTATTTTTTTGCCGAAAACCCGTGCAAAAGAGAACGCAAATCCTGCCCCAAAGAGAGTCAGCAGAATATGGAAGGCAGAATAAGGCACCGGGGGTGTCATCGGCCATGCGGTCATGCGCAGGATGGACTGGAGAAAAATGTACATATAAGGACCTTCTTTCAAAAGGATCGTATTCTGAAAATATTCGCAATTTGCTCGTTTCTCTTTGAAAAATAGCTGCTTACACATGTTTGGGCGGGAATCAGGGTTAAAAATCCTCCTGCAAGCAGGCCTGAGGCAGGTTTCTGACCTCTTGCCCCGACATCACAAATATTAATGGGAAATGAGGAATCTGTCAAACCTCACGGACGTTCAACTTGATTTTGGATTCTTTGATAGTCTGTCTGGAAATGTCCTATTTTATATGGTAAGATAAAAGAAAACTGTGGGGAGTGCGTATGGTGACAGGCGGCGGAGAAAAACGATTTCATGACCAGATATCATGGCTGATGTTTCTATTCAGCATATTTGTGATCTGGGTCCACTCTTATAATGTGGATCTGTTTTCCGGTGGGGCGCGGGATGGGATATGGAGTCTTGCGGACCGGATCGAAAATTTCGTGTCGGTGGGACTGGGACAAATCGCCGTTCCGGGCTTTTTCCTGCTGTCCTCCTACCTGTTTTTCCGGAATTTTTCCTGGGACAAGCTAGTCGGAAAATGGAAGAGCCGGGTATTCAGCGTCCTGATCCCTTATGTAGTCTGGAATCTCATCTACTATCTGGGTTATATGGCAGCATCCCGGTTTCTCGCCATACGATCCGTGGTCGGACGTGACATCATTCCATTTTCCGTGCAGGAGATCTGGCGGGCGGTCTCACAGTATGCGTATGCGCCAATCTTCTGGTATCTTTATCAGCTGATCTTCCTGATCATCGTGTCACCGATGATCTACGCACTTGTTAAGAATCGGGCGGTCGGTCTTTTCTGGATCGTGGGACTTGTGTTTGCGGTGCATCTCCATCTGGATATGCGCCATCCGAATACGGACGCCCTGCTTTACTATTCGGTTGCTGCATACTTTGCAGTCCATCGGCGCGGGCTGGTGGAGAGAAGTATGGAGGAAGAAGCAGCCGGGTGGAAGGAAGATCATGGAACGAAAGAAAAGAAAGCTGCTCCAGAGGACAAAGATGGAAATACAGCCAGTGTCATCCCGGACCATGTGAGAAGGCGCTGTTTTGCAGAAGGCCTGGCGGGAGTCATGATCTCTGTATTCTGTTACAGGAGGATGATGGCACCTGAAGCGGCCGTCCTCTGGACCTGCTTTTACCGCATGGCTGTGCCGATGACGTGCTGGGCTTTCGCCTGCGGAGTGCGTCTTCCGAAGATCCGTCCATGGATGCGCCAGAGCATGTTTCTTTATGCGATCCATTTTATCGTCGTACGATTCGTAAACAAAGGAACAGCCGTCGTGACGAGAAGTCTTGCAGGCACAACAACAGCCGCCGGAATCTCCCTGGTCGTCTATTTCCTGCTTCCGGCAATCGCAGTTATTGCCTCTTACATTCTCGCAAAATTCCTCGTCCGTTTCCTGCCGGGGGTGTGGAGAGTATTGTCCGGAGGGAGAAAACTGGAAGGATAGGGGGGAATAAGAACTGCAGAAAATCCGTTACTGTCTGCGTACCGCATGAACAGCAGCACGTAAAATTCAAACGTTCTTTTTTGTAAAAAATGCTAATAGTATTTCGATAAGAAATCCACTATACTATCAGTGAAAGAGTTAATCTTTCCTTCGCAGATGAGACGAGTGACGGTTCTGACTCGTCGGTAAAATAAAAAGTGACCGAGCGATGAGACGAGTGACGGTTCCGACTCGTCGGTAAAATAAAAAGTGACCGAGCGAAGAATCTTTGAGGGAGGAGAAATCCTCCCTTTTCTATACCAGTCTATTTTTCTTAGGGGATTCTTACCATGAATACATCAATTGAATTTTGTATAAAGAAATTAAGCAAAAAATTTTATCAGAGGTATCCATCTAAAATGTATGAGGAAATTCTAAGTAAAGAGGATAGACCATATTCATGTCTTCTTGTTAAACAACATGGATACTTGATATGTGTACCGTTTCGGACTGAAATACGTCATAAATATGCGTATCATTTCCAAGCATCAGAAAGATCGAGAAAGCATCATTCGGGATTGGATTTTACAAAAGTGGTAATTGTCACCAATCAAGAATTTATAAACGAGGATATCACTGTTGTTGATCAGGACGAATACAAAGAAGTTATATATAATATTGAAAAGATAGTAGATTCTGTGATAAAATTTGTTGATGATTATGTCGAACATATAAAAGGAATAAAAAAGCTTCATGAAAGAGAATTTGAGCGTCGATATCATTTTTCATCATTAAAGTACTTTGAGAGAGAATTGGGACTCAGTCAGAAAAAAGAATTGGAGGAAGAGGGTATGCTGAGAGATAACGTAAAAAAATACTATCTGGAACAGGATTACAATTGTGCGGAGACGATCTTAAGATGTATTGACGAGGAATACGGGATCGGTCTTACGGAAGACGATTTCAAGCTGGTCAGTGCGTTTGGCGGCGGAATGGGATGCGGATCATCCTGCGGCGCATTATGCGGTGCGATGGCAGCGCTGGGACGGCTGACGGTAAATACCCGTGCCCATGCGACCGATGGTTTTAAGGATACATGCGCAGATCTCGTGGAGGCATTCCGCAATAAGCTTGGAAATACAGATTGCTCAGAGCTGGTGAAAGTCTATAAGAAGGACGATGTGCGCTGTCTGGAGACGGTCTGTCTGGCGGCAGATGTATTTGAGGAGTTCTATAATACGTATATTGCAGAAAATAAGATTGGGAAAATTAAAGAAATGTGAACGGACGGAATAGGTTACTGCACACGGGTAGGAATTTTCTGAACTGAAAATTCCGTACAATACAGTGGTGGTAGTGGATTTTGCCGATTCGGAATGCGAAGCATCGGCAAAATCAGTTACTGTTTGCGCAAGGCGTGTACAGTAACCGGAATAGAACTGATATACTGTGAGAATTGTTCAGAGACTTGCAACATCAAAAACCATGTAGTATAATATATACGGTTAGTAAGAACTAACTTATATATTTTAAACATTTATAGTCCTAATAGATCAATACATGGTGAAAAAATGACATTACAACAACTGAAATACTACTGCATGGTCTGCGAATGCCACAGCATCACGCAGGCCGCGAAAAAATTTTTTGTGACGCAGCCAGCGGTTACGGCTGCGATCCGTGAACTGGAGAAGGAGTATGCGGTCCGCCTGGTGGATAAGGAAGGGAAAAGTATCCGGCTCACGAAGGCGGGGGAAGGATTTTACCAATATGCGTCCCAGATGCTGGATCACGCGAAGGAATTCGATGACCAGGTACATAATATGGTAAAACATACGAGAAATCTGCGGATCGGTCTGACAAAATCTGCGGGTTCTGCCGCCTACATGGAGTATTTTTCGAATGAGGCCGAAAAGTATCAGAATGTGGAGATAAAGGTGACCGTGGATTCTACATCAGAACTGATCGAGAAACTGCGGGACAAGAAGCTGGATGCCGTTCTGGTCCTGAATCACGGTGGAGCTCCAATGGAAAATGATTTGAAATGGGCGGAACTTAAGACTACAGAAATGCTGTACTGTGTCTCGAAAAACCATGCGCTGGCACATGAAGAGCGGATCACAGTACCGATGATTGCGAAAGAAAAGATGGTATCCACAAAACACGACCATTACAAAACAGAGGCATTACGGCAGATATTCTTACAGGCAGGTTATGAGGAGGGGCCGCAGGTCTCATGGAGATACGACCAGCAAAGCACGGCGCTTCAGATGATCGCCGCAAATATGGCGACAGGATACTTTCCGGCGGAGGCGATCCGTCAGAATGATGGAATCGTTGGGAAACAGTTGGAAGGCGATAAGCCTGTTCCAATCTGCATTGCCTGGACAAAAGACAGCTGGAAGCAGGAAGAAGTGCAGCAGTTTATAAAAGAGATCATGAAATTTTACGGGGCGGTCCGATAGCGGGCCGCCTATTTTGATGCACACTCGCACGAAGATGTAGATTGTCGCAAGCGCCCGCGCTCGGCGTGAGAATGTGCCGGGGCTCATTTTTAATGTATCATAGCTTTTATTTATAAATGAACAATTTTATTTATTTTACAAAATTCGAAAAATAATGTATAGTTAGTGATATCTAATTAGTGGTGACTAACCAATGAGCCATGTGTAAGGAGACAACAATGGATCGAGGAATTCTGGAAAATAATAAAAGACCGGCGATGTTCATCATGACCATCGCTCTGATCGTCCTGTTTCTGGTACTGATCTGTGTAGGACGATATCCGATCAGTCCGTTTCGGGCATTCGAAATTATAGGGAGATCGTTCATCGGAAAGACTGATGGAATGGATGTATACGAGTCAAGTGTTATACTGAGTATCCGCCTTCCGAGAATCCTTATGGGAATTCTGGTGGGGGCAGGGCTTTCTGTTTCCGGCGCGATTTATCAGGCCGTTTTCGGGAATCCACTCGTAAGCCCGGATATTCTCGGAGTCTCTTCGGGAGCTGGATTTGGCGCGGCGTTAGCGATCCTGTTATCGTGTGGCATGGCTGCTACACAGGTGATCGCACTCGGCTGCGGCCTTCTGGCAGTGGTGATCGTTCTGAACCTATCACGCATCAAGAGGCGCAGCGAACTGTTCGTGCTGGTGCTGTCGGGCGTTATTGTGAAGTCCATGTTTGATGCGCTGGTTTCCTTTATCAAGTACATTGCGGATCCGGAAGACAAGCTTCCGACGATCACCATGTGGCTGATGGGAAGTCTGGCAAATGTTTCATACAGGGATGTCCTGCTCTGCGCAGCAATTGAGATTCCGTGTCTGGCAGTGGCCATGATCCTTCGTTGGAAGATGAACCTGCTTTCACTGGATCAGGAGGAAGCCAGATCCCTGGGAATCAACGTCAAAAAGCTTCGCCTCGCCGTGATCCTGATTGCAACGATCATGACTGCGGTCACCGTGTCCGTCTGCGGTATCATTGGATGGATCGGTCTGGTGATTCCCCATATTGCACGACTTCTGATCGGAAATGACCACCGGACATTGATTCCGGCAAGTGTGCTTATGGGTTCAATCTACCTGCTGTTGATCGATACGGCAGCCAGAGCGGCCACAGCGGGAGAGGTTCCGCTGTCCATCCTGACAGCAATGGTCGGCGCTCCGTTTTTTGCCGTGATCCTCAGAAAGACGTCAGGAGGCAGGGAATGATACTGGGAGTAAAGAATGGAAGTTTTTCTTATGGGAAAAGGGAAATATTGAGGAATATCTCGTTTGACTTGGAAGAGCAGAAGATTATGACGATCTTAGGTCCGAACGGCGTGGGAAAAACGACTCTTTTAAAATGCATCATGGGTTTTTTGCCATGGAACGGGGGAGAGGCGCGGATCCTTGAGAAGAATTTAAAAGCATATTCCGATAGAGAACTCTGGAGACAGATCAGCTATGTGCCGCAGGCAAAACGGAGCGCATTTTCCTATGGAGTTCTGGAAATGGTCGTCATGGGGCTCGACAAAGAGAACAGTTTCTTCTATACTCCGAAAAAAGATCAGTTTGACAAGGCAAATGAGATGCTAAAGGAACTGGGCGTCGGAAAACTTGCAGGGAGGTACTGCAACGAACTTTCCGGCGGCGAGCTGCAGATGGTAATGCTTGCGCGGGCATTGGTCTCAGGACCGAAACTTCTGATCTTAGATGAGCCGGAGTCAAATCTGGACATGAAGAACCAGCTGCGGGTTTTGGACGCGATCTCGTATATCAATCAGGAAAAGAATACGGCCTGCGTCATCAACACACATTTCCCGGCTCATGCGCTGCAACTGTCAGACAAGACGCTGTTGCTGGGGCAAAATTACCGGCAGAAGTTCGGAGACACGGCGGAGATCATTACCGAAAACAATGTGGAAGAATTCTTCCAGACGCATGCCAGAATTCTGGATTTTTCAGCTGAAGGAAGAACCTACCGAACGATCGCACCTTACCGGATCGCAGACAATGACCGGAAAGAGGAGAAAGAGAGAGGAGAAAAATGAAGTATACGGTTTTAGGACGTTCAGGAATTTCCGTGTCCAGAATTTCCATGGGGACCCATCATCTGAATGATCCGGCAGATATGGACAAACATGTTCAGAACTTTTTATATGCCTATAAAAAAGGAATCAATTTTTTTGAGACATCCGTCACCTACGGGGAAGGATATTCGGAACTGATCCTGGGAGAGGCGGTGAAAGAAATGAAAAAGGGAGAACGCCCGTTCTTTATCATGTCAAAGACACATGCAGGAGATCATGAAACATTTAGACGGGATCTGGAAAATTCCCTGAAACGGCTTGGTGTGGACAGCATCGATGCGTTTACCTGCCTCTGGGGCGTTAAAAGCGGCGTAGAATGGAGCGGCGCGAAGGCATATGGAGTACTCAAAGAGATGGAGAGGGCCAGAGAAGAGGGATTGATAAAACATATCGCGATCTCCGCGCATATGAAAAATCAGGAACTCGAACCGATCGTAAAAGAGTATCCCTTTGACTACAGTGTGCAGGGGTTCAATGTGGTCAACAGCGCGTACCGGGCGGACGGACTGAAAGCAACATGGGAAAGCGGGGCGGGAACCATAGCCATGAATCCGCTGGCAACGGGAGATATTCTGAAATATTCCCATATTTTTGACGCGATACGGATCCGGGAAGATCAGAGTCTTGTGCAGGCGGCTTACAGCTATGTGCTGTCGATCCCATGGGTACATTCCGTTCTGGGAACCTTTAATTCAAAGGAACAGATCGATGAGGCATTGTCTGTTCTGGAAGAAGCGCCTTACAGTGAAGCGGAACTGAAAAAAGTGCAGACATGTCTGAAAGAGAGAATCAGAGGTACTTCTCTTAAAGAGCGGATCGACACTGGAAAAGGATTGCGCCAGAGACCGTATATCCTGCGGGAAGAGGCGGCAGATCTGATGGAGGTTTATCCTTTAAGTGTTTAAATTTCAGTTTAGAAAACAAACGGAGGAATAAAGACATGAGAAAAATGATGGGCTTAGTTTTAGCAGGAGCTGCTGCATTTGCGCTGACTGCCTGCAGCGGAAACAATGCCAGTCAGAGTACAGAAGCGGCTGCGACAACAGTTCCTGGGACGCAGACAGAAGCGGCAGCTGAGACGGAGAGCGGAAGCTATACAGTCACAGATGTGCGCGGAAAGGAGATCGAATTTGATGTGGTTCCGGAGCGTGTTGCCACAGTCGGCAAGCCGTTCCCGTCCATCTACTATGCGATCGAGGGCGCAACGGACAATATCGTCGGCTGCAACCCATCTTCCATCACAGCGTACAATGAAAGCGTGCTGAAGGACATGTACCCGCAGCTGGAAAATGCAGAGACAGACTGGTGCACAAAGGATTCCACCGTAAATGTTGAGGAACTCCTGAAACTGCGCCCAGATGTTGTATTCATCTATTCGACGAATGACAAGGAAATCGAGAAGATGGAAAACGCGGGACTTAAAGTTGTGGCACTTCGAAGCGCGGAATTGGACAGTGTAAAAGAAAATCTTCAGATCATGGCAGCTGTTTGCCAGAAAGAAGAGCGCGGAGAGCAGCTGGTGCAGTATATTGACGAGGGAATCGAGGAGGTTACCTCACGCCTTGCCGATGTGTCAGAAGAGGACAAACCGACAGTCGTTGAGCTTTACAGTGATATGAATGTGTCCGTAAAACAGTATGACCACTGGATGATCCCGAGCGGAGCGAAAAATCCGGCGGAAGACCTGACAGGAAAGATGGCCGAGGTCGACATGGAGCAGATGCTTTTATGGAATCCGGATATCATCTATATTGGAAACCATTCAGATCTGATGCCATCGGATCTTTTGGAAAACAAACAGACCGGAAGAGACTGGTCCGTTATCAATGCAGTGAAGAATCATCAGGTCTATAAAATCCCGATCGGCGCTTACCGTTGGGATCCGGCAGGTGTGGAGACACCGCTCATGGTCAAGTGGGCCGCAAAGATCCAGTATCCGGATATTTTCGCCGATATGGACATGAAAGAGGAAGTGAAGGAATTCTTCGAGTTTGTTTATCAGTATGAGTTGACAGATGAACAGGTTTCTGAAATTCTGGACAACAGACAGGAATAATACATGAGAAATCTTAAGAAAAAGGAGAAATAAAAATGGAAAAAATTATAGTACTTGAAAAGGGACAGAAACTTGAATTCAGCTTTGAGGACCTGTTAAAGTATCACGGAGTAGGATATCCGGGCGGTGTAGCACACGCGTTTCAGGTCATGCAGAGAGCGTTTCCGCAGCTTGATGACGGAAAACTTCTGGAGCGCAGGGAGATCGAGCTCGTCACCGCATTTCCGGGTCCTGGAGGGCTGGATGCTTTCGAGATGGTGACCCGCTGCGTTACTGGCGGACGGATCCATGTAGACAAAGATCTGCCGGAGGCAGCAGGCATTCTGGAAAGCCCCCATGGAAGATATTATTTCCGGTTCAGCTACAGAGGAAAGACGGTGGTTGTCACCATTCGCCCGGGCTTTGTACGTCAGGATTTCATTGAGATGGCAAGAAAACCAAACCGCACCGAGGAAGAAGAAGTGATTCTGGCACAGATGAAGCGGGATATGGCAAAACGTCTTCTTGATGCAAAGCCGGAAGAGGTTTATGACGCAGTGATCTTATAGGAAACAAAGGCTGGCTGCCGGTGGAATAATCCGCTCGCGGTCGGCCTTAACTTGTTTTACGGGGAGATAATGGGGAAAAAGCAGGGCGATGTGAGAACTCTTGTGGATAACCTGCAAAAATCATGAAAAACCGCGGAAAATATACTTGCATTAGCAATATGGATATGCTATAATTATGAAGCTGTTCTGGCGGAACAGGACATATGGCTGTAAAGCTGTATTATTTTTTATTAACGTAACGTGACTGTCAGTCATGTACCAAAAATTTTAAAGAGGTGAAAATCATGAAACAGGGAATCCACCCAAATTACTATCAGGCCAAGGTCGTTTGCAACTGCGGTAATGAATTTGTAACTGGTTCTACCAAGAAAGACATTCACGTAGAAATCTGTTCCAAATGCCATTCATTCTATACTGGTCAGCAGAAGGCTGCTTCCGCTCGCGGACGTATCGAGATGTTCAACCGTAAGTATGGTATGAAAACAGACAAATAAGGTTTGATTAGTGAAAGGTTGAGCTTTTGGATAACTCTGAAAACTCAGCCTTTTTTGTCATACAGGGAATCAAGGAGAAAAAATCAACGCAAGCTTGCTTGCAGGGGATTTTTTCTCTTTGATTCCCGCACAAACATGAACAAGCAGCCATTTTTCGTAAGAAAAATGAGCGGATTATGAATGTTTGTGGAGAATCGCGGGAGCACGAAGTGCGGAGCGATTCTGGTATGACACTATGAGACATATATGGAGGTAAAATCTTGAAATATTCCGGTATCGGGGGACAGGCAGTATTAGAGGGTATCATGATGAAGAACAAGGACAATTACGCCACGGCTGTCAGAAAGCCGGACGGCGAGATCGTTGTCAAGAAAGATACCTATGTGAGCATGACAGAAAAAGTAAAGTTTTTCTCCCTGCCGTTTGTGAGAGGAATCTTTAGTTTCGCGGACTCCATGATCTTGGGAATGCGTTCCCTGACATGGTCGGCAAGCTTCTTTGAGGACGATGAGGAGGACGAGGAGCCGGGAAAGTTCGAGAAATTTTTGATCGATACATTTGGTGAAAAAGTAGATAATGTCGTTATGTCGGCGGTGATGGTATTCTCCATCTTTATGGCGATTGCGATCTTTATGGTACTCCCGCTTTTGATCGCGGGAATCTTCCGGAAATTTATCCACTCTGAGACTGTGATGGCGATTCTTGAAGGCTGTATCCGAATTGCGATTTTCATCACCTACATTAAGGTGATCTCACGGATGGAGGACATCAAGCGGACGTTCATGTACCACGGATCGGAACATAAATGCATCAATTGCTTAGAGCATGGCCTTGTGCTCAACGTGGAGAATGTAAGAAAAAGCTCCAAAGAGCATAAGCGCTGCGGAACGAGCTTTCTTCTGATCGTTATGGTGATCAGCATCCTGTTCTTCATGGTGGTCCGTGTAGATACGATCTGGCTTCGGATCGTCAGCCGGATCGTCCTGATCCCGGTGATCGCGGGTGTCTCCTATGAGGTGCTCCGCCTTGCAGGAACCAGCAATTCGAAGATCATGGACATCGTCAGCCGTCCGGGCATGTGGATGCAGGGACTTACGACAAAGGAGCCGGATGACTCGATGATCGAGGTAGCGATTGTCGCGGTCGAGGCTGTGTTTGACTGGAAGAAATATCTGGAAGAAAATTTCCCGGAGCAGTATCCGGCAGGATATTTTGAGAGAGAAGATCAGACAGGGAAGAACGCGCAGGAGATAACGGCATGAGCGAGATGAAGAACGCTGTCGGGGCTGGAACAGGTCGGTCTGGAGATGATCTATGCGCGGGAAATAGTGTGCGTGAATTTAAGATCTGGGCAGATGTCCTAAACTACGGAAAAAAGATCTTAAAGAATGCGGGGATTGTGGAGGCGGATCTTGACGCCTGGTATCTGTTTGAGCAGAGCTTCGGGATCTCCAGGGCGCAGTATTTTCTTTGCGCAAGGGAGAACATTGTCGGAAGCACGGCACAGAAAATGACTGCTCAAGAGCAGACTGGTAATTCTTTGGAGAGCAAAAACGCGCTGGACTGTGTAGAACTGTGGCTGAAAGAGAAACTGTCAGCGTATGAGAACGCACTGAAAAAACGCGCAGCCCGCATTCCGCTGCAGCAGATCATAGGACAACAGGAGTTCATGGGACTTTCGTTCTTTGTCAATGAGCATATACTGATCCCGAGGCAGGATACGGAGACGCTGGTGGAGCTTGTGCTGCAGGAGCAGAAGGATAAGGATATTTCGATCCTTGATATGTGTACTGGATCCGGCTGTATTGCGGTGAGCTTGAAGAAGCTTGGAGGATATGCGCATGTGGAAGGCGCGGATATCTCGGAAGAGTCGTTAAAGGTTGCAAAAAGAAATTCAGAAGAGATTCTTGAAAACAACGATGTAAATAATGATGCAGTCAGCAGCAGGACAGAACAAATACAGAATTGCACGAATCTGACAAATAATCAGAATAAACAGAATAATTCTGCAAAACGCAAGATTTCTGAAGCCAGCAAGCTGTCGCAGGCAGGTGTAACATTCCGCCACAGTGACATGTTCAGCAATTTTCCGGAGACAGAACAGTTTGATGTGATCGTTTCCAACCCACCCTACATCCCCAGCGCAGTTATCGAAGAGCTGGAACCGGAAGTGCGGGACCATGAGCCCCGGGGAGCTCTTGACGGGACCGCGGACGGGCTTTATTTTTACAGAATTCTGGCAGAAGAATGTGCCAAACATCTGACGCCGGGAGGACATGTGTATTTTGAGACCGGATATGACCAGGGAGCAGCGGTGAAGGAACTGCTGGATATCCATGGTTTTAAGGATACAAGAGTGATTCAGGATCTGGCAGGAAAAGACCGCGTTGTGTGCGGAGCCTGGCAGACCGCAGGCGTATGAGGAGGTTTTATAGATGTTTGACCGTTTGGATGACATGTTACGGCATTACGAAGAGTTAATGCTGGAATTAAATAACCCGTCGGTGGCGGAAGACCAGAGAAAATTCCGCAAGCTGATGAAGGAGCAGGCAGACCTGGCGCCGATCGTTGACGCATACAAGCAGTACAAGCAGGCGAAACAGGACGTGGAGGACAGCCTTGCGCTTCTCGATGAGGAGAGCGACGAGGAGATGAAGGAACTCGCGAAGGAAGAACTTGCCGACGCAAAGAAGAGGATCGAGGAGCTGGAACAGGAGTTAAAGATCCTGCTTCTCCCGAAAGACCCGAACGATGAGAAGAACGTAATCGTCGAGATCCGTGCCGGTGCAGGCGGAGACGAGGCAGCATTATTCGCTTCCGAGTTATACCGCATGTATGTGCACTATGCGGAGAGCCAGCACTGGAAGACAGAGATGATCAACGTCAGTGAGAGCGGAATCGGCGGCATGAAGGAAGTTGAGTTTATGATCACCGGACACGGCGCTTACTCCAAGTTAAAATACGAGAGCGGCGTCCACCGTGTACAGCGTGTCCCGGAGACAGAGTCCGGCGGAAGGATCCACACCTCCACGGCAACCGTTGCCATCATGCCGGAGGCTGAGGAATTCGACGTTGTGATCGATGATAAGGATATCCGTATTGATGTTATGCGTGCGTCCGGTAACGGCGGACAGTGTGTCAACACCACAGACTCCGCGGTGCGTTTAACCCATATCCCGACAGGAATCGTGATCTACAGCCAGACTGAGAAGTCCCAGCTTCAGAACAAGGAGAAAGCGTTCCGTTTACTGCGTTCCAAGTTATATGATATGGAGCTGGAGAGACGCCAGAATGAGGAGGCGGCAGAGCGCCGCAGCCAGATCGGTACCGGTGATCGCTCCGAGAAGATCCGTACCTACAACTTCCCGCAGGGACGTGTGACAGATCACAGGATCAAGCTGACACTTCATAAACTGGATACGATTTTGAATGGAGACCTGGATGAAGTAATTGACAGTCTGATCGCAGCGGATCAAAGCGCAAAATTGGCCAATATGAATGAATAGAATATAAAAAAGAAATAGAAATCGGTATACAGAATGAAAATGTAGCCGATTTCTGTTTTTTTCTCTACGGTAATACTATTTTTGGCGGACTTATCGTCCATTGTGTCAACTGTAATTTTTTTCAATAACAGTTTCCACTACATCATCAAAAACCAATCTGTTAAAAAGAAACTGGAGAACAATGAAACTTTGTCAGAGAAGGAACTTATGCTGCTTATCATTCTTCCACTTGCAAAGAAAGGCAAAGAAGTGAAGCAGAAAGTGATTGAGCAAGTAGTAGATTTGGCGAAACAGATTGAAGATGAAAACACACAGGTATTTGTTATCACTGGTATTTTGGTGAGCAGTGATAAATTTATAGACAGAGACTATGCGAAGTCAGTAAGGAGGTATTTGAGCATGACGAAAGTATTCCAGAGTTTAGAAGAAGAGAAATTAGAGGCTGTAAATATTGCCAAACGAAATGAACGGCATGATACTAATGTGGAGATTGCTAAGAGCCTGCTTCGTGACGGAATAGATACAGTAGTCATTATGAGAGCAACAGGCTTTTCAAAAGAACAGTACCGAGTTTTGCTACAGGAACCCCTGCCGCCGCAATCACAAAAGAACTTGTTGTAGA
>OGEN01001176.1_pt1 | contig 18831 bp, 13 predicted proteins | sample 1570671 | NCBI WGS metagenome assembly OGEN01 (sample SAMEA2582128, study PRJEB24529) | metagenome | biome: Human gut stool | place: China | collected 2011
TCGTTTAAATATGCTTGGCTGTGCTTGTGTAGATATGCCAATCGGTTATGTAGAACCCACAAAGATTAGTAATGACGACACAAAAAAACTTTAACGTATTTCTATTCATTCTACTGTTAGGAGTTTTTTCTCCTTTAATGGCTCAAAATATGAGCGATTCTCAAGTATTGGAATATGTCAAAGAGGGGATTAGACAAGGGAAAGAACAAAAACAATTAGCCTCCGAACTTGCCCGTAAGGGCGTGACCAAAGAACAGGCTATGCGTGTGAAGCAGCTTTATGAGCAGCAGAATAATGTCAATGCTTCCAACGCTACCGGTACGGATGTCAATGAATCACGCCTTCGTGAAGAAATGAAGGAGAACACTTCCGATATGCTGGAAGACCATCCGAGCACTCAAGATCTTGCACGTAGTAATCAGGTTTTCGGCCGTAACATTTTTAATACCCGTAACCTGACTTTTGAACCCAGTGTCAACATCGCCACCCCTTTAAATTACCGTCTCGGTCCTGGTGACGAAGTGATTATCGATATCTGGGGAGCCAGTCAGAACACTATTCGCCAACAGATTTCTCCTGATGGCACGATCAATATTCAGAAAATAGGTCCCGTCAACCTGAACGGACTGACTATTTCGGAAGCCAATGACTATCTCAAAAAGACATTAAACAAGATATATAATGGTCTTAATAATACGAACGACCCCACTTCAGACATCCGTCTGACTCTAGGCAGCATCCGTACTATTCAGATTAATGTGATGGGTGAAGTAGTCCAGCCGGGCACTTACTCTCTATCATCCTTTTCTACTGTATTCCATGCACTTTATCGTGCCGGTGGAGTCAGTGACATAGGAAGCCTTCGCAATGTCCAGTTGGTCCGTAACGGCAGAACGATTGCTACAATCGATGTCTATCAATTTATCATGAAAGGAAACATTCAGGATGACGTCCGTCTGCAAGAAGGCGATGTTGTGATTGTCCCCGCTTATGACATATTGGTAAAGATCGACGGAAAAGTGAAACGTCCTATGCGCTTCGAAATGAAGAAGGATGAAAACTTATCTACTCTTATCAGCTATGCTGGTGGCTTTGAAGCCGATGCCTATACTCGTTCCTTACGTGTCGTACGTCAAAATGGCCAAGAATATGAAGTAAACACGGTCAAAGACCTTGATTATAGTGTCTATAAAATGCGGAACGGTGATGTTGTGACAGCTGAAGCCATCCTCAACCGTTTCATCAATAAACTTGAAATCCGCGGAGCTGTTTACCGTCCCGGCATCTACCAATTGAATGGGAAATTAAACACAGTCCGTGAACTTGTAGACGAAGCCCAAGGTTTGACAGGTGATGCTTTCTTGAATCGTGCTGTCCTTTACCGCCAGCGTGAGGACTTGACGAGTGAAGTTGTTCCAGTTGATATCAAAGCCATCATGGACGGTACTTCCCAAAACATCATCCTGATGAAAAACGACATCCTTTATATTCCGAGCATCCATGACTTAGAGGATAGAGGTGATGTTGTAATCCACGGTGAAGTAGCCAAACCGGATTCCTATCCTTATGCGGATAACATGACTCTTGAAGACTTGATCATTCAAGCTGGTGGATTACGTGAAGCCGCTTCTGTTGTTCGTGTCGATGTATCCCGTAGAATTAAGAATCCCCGTAGTACAGTAGGTAATGATACTATTGGCCAGATATATACATTCTCCCTGAAAGAAGGCTTTATTGTAGATGGAACTCCCGGTTTTGTACTTCAACCTTATGATGAGGTTTATGTACGTCGTAGTCCAGGTTATCAGGCTCAACAGAATGTGGGTATTGAAGGTGAAATCCTGTTTGGCGGTTCTTACGCAATGACCAGTCGTGAAGAACGTCTTTCAGACTTGATCAGTAAAGCTGGAGGTTCAACGAATTATGCCTACTTACGTGGTGCAAAACTAACTCGTGTGGCTAATGCAAGTGAAAAGAAACGTATGGGTGATGTGATTCGTTTGATGAGCAGACAGTTGGGAGAGGCTATGATGGATTCTTTAGGTGTCCGTGTAGAAGATCATTTTACAGTTGGGATTGATTTAGAGAAAGCACTAGCGAATCCGGGCAGTACAGCAGATATAGTTTTGCGTGAGGGTGATGTGATTTCTATTCCTAAAAATAATAATACAGTCACAATTAATGGTGCTGTGATGGTTCCGAATACAGTTTCTTATATAAAGGGTGAGAATATAGATTATTACCTGAACCAAGCGGGAGGTTATTCTGAAAACGCAAAGAAGAGTAAGAAATTCATAGTGTATATGAATGGTCAGGTAACCAAGGTTAAAGGTAGTGGTAAGAAACAGATAGAACCGGGTTGTGAGATAATTGTACCTAGTAAAGCTAAGAAGAAGACTAATATGGGTAATATTCTAGGTTATGCTACTACATTCAGTACTTTGGGAATGATGGTTGCTTCTATCGCTAATTTAATCAAAAAATAACGAATACCTTTATTTATGACTACTTTGATGGAACATACATCTGAAAAGGAAGTGAAACAAGATATCCATCCGAATGAAGAGACTGAAATTGATCTGATGGATATTCTTCGTAAGGTTATACGCATTCGTAAGAAGATCTACAAAGCTATCGGTATTGGTTTGCTAATTGGTATTGTTGTTGCAATAAGTATTCCTAAACAATATACTGTAACAGTTACTCTTTCTCCTGAGATGGGGAGTGCTAAAGAAGGTGGTTTGTCTGGTTTGGCGGCTTCTTTCTTGGGAAGCGGGGTTACTATGGGGGATGTCAGTGATGCTTTGAATGCTTCTTTATCTGCTGATATTGTATCCTCTACTCCTTTCTTGCTGGAACTTTCTGCAATGAAAATACCTGTAACGAGAAATGAAGTTATGACATTGGATACTTATTTAGATGAGGAGTCTTCTCCCTGGTGGAGTTATGTAATCGGGCTTCCTGGTATGGTAATTGGTGGAGTAAAGTCATTGTTTATTGAAAATGAGGATGGAGTCATGTCTTCTGATAAAGCAAGTTTGGGAACAATCGAATTATCAAAGAAGGAGTTGCGGAAGATTGGTACTTTGAAGAAAATGATAACTGCTTCTGTAGACAAGAAAACCTCCATGACTTCTGTAACTGTAACCTGTCAAAATCCTAAGGTTGCTGCAGTTGTTGCTGATTCTGTAGTGAATAAATTGCAGGAATATATCATAGGTTATCGCACCTCCAAAGCAAAAGAAGATTGTCTTTATCTGGAAAAACTTTTCAAAGAACGTCAACTGGAATATTATGCCGCACAGCAAAAATATGCTGATTATCTTGATTCTCATGATAATATCATCTTACAGAGTGTTCGTGCCGAACAAGAACGTTTACAGAATGATATGAGTCTTGCTTACCAGGTATATAGCCAAGTAGCAAGTCAACTTCAGATTGCGAGAGCCAAGGTTCAGGAGGAGAAACCAGTATTTGCTATTGTAGAGCCTGCAGTGGTACCACTGGAACCTTCAGGAACTAGTAAGAAAATATATGTTCTGGCATCTATCTTTCTTTTGGTGTGTGTTGTTATATTTTGGAATTTATTTGGAAACGATTTTTTGAATAAACTTAAGGAAATCCGGGCTTAATATATCCATTAGCGAAGTGTTATGGTATCAACAACCAGTCAAATAAATAAAGTCGTAGAATTTATTGCAGTTTTGGGAGATTTGATCATTCTAAACTTGTGTTTGTTCTTTCTCCTTTTCTTTTGGGAAGAAACATTTATATCTTTACCTTTTTCTTGCAGAGTTTCATGGATGACGACTTCGTTAAGTCTCTGCTATTTGGCATGCTCGGCGTCTCGTGGGAGAGCTTGGAATAGTCGGGGGATTCGTCCTGATCAGCTTGTATTACGTGTTCTAAAAAATATAATAACATTTTCCGTTTTTTGGGCATGTATCATGACTTTTAGTGGGATTTCTGTCCTTTCTCCTCTTTTTTTTGTTATCTATTTTTTTATTCTCTTTATTATTTTAAGTATTTATCGAATTATTATTCGGCATTCACTGATTGGTTATTGTGCCAAGGGTAAACACAAACGTCATGCTGTTTTTATTGGTGGAGGTAATAATATGCAAATGTTATATGAAGAAATGGAGAGTTCTCTGGCATCTATTTATGAGGTAGTAGGGTATTTCGATATTGGACCTAACGATGCTTTTTCATCTCAATGTCCTTACTTAGGTAGTCCTGATGGTTTTGCTGATTTTATGTCTGAAAAAACATCTATAAAACATGTATTTTGTTCATTGTCAATGGAACAGGGACGTTATAATTTTTCTATAATGAATTATTGTGAGAATCATTTGCTCTATTTTCATGGTGTTCCTAATGTTTGTAAGGGTTTTCCCCGACGTATTTGGCATAGTATGGTTGGTAATATGCCGATTTTGAATTTGAGAAATGAACCGTTAAGTAAAGTGGAAAATCGTTTCTTAAAAAGAATGTTTGATATTGTGTTATCCGGGATTTTTATAGTTACTATTTTTCCTTTTATTTACCTTATTATAGGAACTATCATAAAATTGACTTCTCCAGGTCCTATATTTTTTAAACAAATGCGAACCGGTTTGAATGGTAGAGAATTCAAATGTTATAAGTTTCGTTCTATGAGAGTGAATGGAGAAGCAGACAAGAAGCAGGCGACAGTTAATGATCCTCGGAAAACCCGCTTTGGAAATTTTCTCCGTCGTTCTAATATTGATGAGCTCCCACAGTTTATTAATGTCTTTAAAGGTGAGATGTCTATAGTTGGACCTCGCCCTCATATGTTAGCTCATACGGAGACTTATGCTCGGTTGATTGATAAATATATGGTACGTCATTTTATTAAGCCTGGTGTAACCGGTTGGGCACAAACACATGGTTTTCGTGGTGAAACGAAAGAACTGTCGCAGATGGAAGGACGAGTTCAGGCTGATATCTGGTATATGGAACATTGGACAATTTTGCTTGACTTATATATTATTTATAAGACTATAGCGAATTTGATTATTGGGGAGAAGAATGCGTATTAATTAGTATTAGTCTCGTTTAATCTATTTAATTTTGAGAAGTTACTTATCTAATTATTGTGAACAGCTTGTTCCATTCACTTATGTCTCTTTGGATATATTTGATACGTTGATGTTTCGCACAGTATCCGATTTTACGATGATACATCAAATGGTTGCTAAGTTGTACAGAGAACAATATGGTATTAGTCTTCCTTTGTATCCCAAACAACGTATGGATGCTGAAATTACAGCAAGGAATGTTTCGGGAAAGAATGAAGTAAATATGGATATGATATTTGAGTATTTGTCCGATTATTCAGAAGAGGAAAGAAATAGATTACGTTTTTTAGAAGAAAAATGCGAAATTGATAATTGTATAGGTAATCCACTTATGATTGAGGTTTGGAAGTGGTGTCGAGATAATGGTAAGAAGATAGTTATTGTTACGGACATGTATTTGCCGCGAAGGGTACTAAATACAATATTAGCTAAAATTGGGGTGGATTATGATTGTCTTTATATATCAGGAGAAGAGGGAGTAACAAAGAGAACAAGTGAATTGTTTGCTGTTGTCCTTAGAAAATTGAATATAAAGCCAACTCAAATTATTCATATCGGAGATGATCTTAATAATGATATTAATATGCCTAGGATGAAAGGTATAACTTCTTTATTGAGATTATCTAAGGAAAGTAATGTTCTGCCATATATAAAGGTTGAACAATATAATTCATCTTTAGAGAAAGATCATTTATTTAGTTTATTGTCCCGTTATTGTTCGAACAAAGAACCTTTAAGTGCGGAACAGCGAATAGGATATACGATTTTAGGTCCTCTTATAGTGGATTTCTGCCAGTGGTTACATGTGATTAGAAAAGAGAATAATCTTCATAAACTTTTTTTTGTAGCACGAGAAGGTTTTTTTATCAAGAAGGTATATGAAAAGATGTATCCTCAAGAGGCTAGTGATTTGATGTATATTCGTTTGAATAAAAATATTTTAAGATTGCCTTTGCTTAGTATGCATAATTCTTGTGAGTACTTTATGAAAGCTAAGGTTGGACGTTTAATATATGATTGGAAACTAATTTTTGACTTGCTATATATAAGTGATTATGAATCAGCAAAGCATTTTGTAACGTTACGTACAGGATTTGATGGATTTCATGAAACTATGACTTTAAAAGAATTAGAATCAGGGAAGTATAATGAAATTTTAATTTTACTTTTCGAATTCCAAAGAGATATGATTGAAGAGCAGTGTTCACTACTTGATGAATATCTCATGTCATTGGGGCTTTTTGAAGGTTCTGTAGGTCTTGTAAACAACAGTATCAATGGGAATGGGCAATCTATGTTAATAGATTATTTATTGTCTAAGGGGAAAGATTGTGATATATTAGGACTTCAGTTTATTAAAACTTCAAAATGCGAAAAGTTGTTGAAAGGAAAATGTAGAGCATGGCTTACAGAAAGTAATATTAGTGAGTTTAGTAAGACGAGATTTCATTCTAATTGTTTATTGATGGAGCATTTGATGTTTGAACCTTGTGGAACTTCAATACGCTTTTATAGGCATGAAAATAAAGTAGAGGTATTATGTGAAGCTCCTCGTAAAGAACAGAAGGATTGGGGAAAGATAGCTAATATTCAAAAATACGCATTAGAATTTGTTGATGATTATACTAGGCATGTAGGAATTTCATTAGATATGGCTGGGTTTTATGGCTATTTCAATATGCTATGTCATCCACTTTACGATGATGCAGCACTACTAGGACATTTGAATGATGACGATATGGATGGTGATAAAGAAATATCAGATATAAGATTTCCTTTTCGTTTTAAGTATCTTTTTTCAAAAGATATACCGTTTGACGTTACTTGGCATGAGGGGTATTTTACTTTAAAGAATGTATCTCGGTGGGGTATAAATTTATATTTAATATCTATTAGATTACAATTTTATAAGCAGGTAGTCAAGAATTATATTAAAAAAATAATCTTTTTAAAGCGGTACAGTAACTGAATGTTTTTATGATATCAAAGCTATTGATAAGTTATATAGAAAAATTAGAAAATCGGTTTTAGAGTATGTCATCACAATATTCTATATCAAATAAAAAAAGAATAGCAAAGAATACATTATTCCTTTATATCCGCATGATGCTTATCATGGCGGTCTCATTGTACACATCTCGTATTATTCTCAACGCTTTGGGGGTTGTGGATTATGGAGTTTATAATGTTGTGGGAGGTATGGTGGTGATGTTTGGTTTTCTTAATTCAGCATTAGCTCAGGCCAGTCAGAGATATATAGCTTATGGTATTGAGAAAGATTCTGTAAATATGCAAATCAGAACATTCTCTATGCTTTTTAATGTACATATTATTATAGCAATAGTCATTTTGCTACTCAGTGAAACCATTGGGCTCTGGCTTTTTTATAACAAATTAGTTATTCCTGAGGGGAGAATGATATCTGCCTTTTGGGTTATGCAGTTTTCTATTATCTCTTTATTGGTCTCTGTTACGCAGGTTCCCTATAATGCATCCATATTTGGCCATGAAAAGATGAATGCATATGCTTATATAAGTATAGTTGAAGTCTTTCTTAAATTAGGGGTGGTTATTGCTATTAAGTATTGTTTTGAAGATAAACTAATAGCTTATGGGGCATTAACAATGGGGGCCAGTGTGGTAACTGCGCTATTATATAGGTTCTACTGCGTTCGAAAGTTTTCAAACTGTCATTATATTCGATATTGGTCATCCAAATTGTTTAAGGAATTATTTGGTTATACTAGTTGGAGCTTAATAGGCAATTTAGCCTGGACATTTAATAGTCAAGGAATGAATATTCTTATCAATATATTTTTTGGTCCGGTTTTTAATGCTGCTCGTGGGATTGCCTCTTCAGTAGAGGCTGCACTATCTTCCTTTCTTTATAACTTTACAACTCCTTCTGTTCCTCCAATTATTAAAGCATATGCGGTTGGAGACATCAAAGAAATGATCAATCTAAATTTAAGAAGCTCGAAATTAGGATTCTTATTATTTATGTGCTTGTCTTTGCCTTTGATTAGTGTAATAGATAATATCTTATCAATATGGCTAATAACACCTCCGCCTCAATCTAATATATTTTGTATATTGTCACTTATTTATATTCAATGTAATGCTATGTCGGGAACTTTACAAAATGTGGTGCAAGCTACTGGCAAAGTAAAGACATATCAGATTTCAAATGGGTCACTAAAATTATTGGCATTGCCTGTGGTGTATGTAATTTATAAATGTGGAGGGGATGTAGTAACTTATCTTTGGGTGTTGATTGTCTTTTCGATAGTCGGATTATTTGTGCAGCTTGAAGTTGTTAATCGTTTAATCTCAGAGTTTCATATTTCAGAATTTTTGAGATCAGTGATCCTTCCTGCATTAGGTGCCTATATTTTACCATTGTTGCTATCCTTATATTTTTGGCAGTTGAATTGGTCTTTAGTTCAAGCAATGGGAATAGTAGTATTGATGATATTGATTTGTTGCTTATCTGTTTGGTTTATAGGTTTTACTCTTCATGAGCGAAATTGGATAGTGAATATTGTGAAAAGTAAAATAAAAAGAAAATAATATGGGAAAATGTATATTGGCTCATTGGTGCTATAGTTCAAACTTTGGAGATGCATTAAATCCTTATTTACTTAGTAAATTATCCGGTAAAAAAGTGAAATATTGTAATAGTTTTACTCCAAATTATAAAGAAGAGGTATTACATTTATTTAGAGCAATTTTTCATTTTCATAAGTATAATTTGAGGTTGTTGCTATTACCTGAGAAGTCGAAACCTGTGGTATTGGCTGTTGGATCTATACTTTCGCGTTCTCGCATGAATCATCTTGTATGGGGGGGAGGGTACATGGATGCTTCAGAAAAAGGGAAAGGTGGTAAATTTTTAGCTGTACGGGGGCCTTTTTCTGCAAACAAGTTGGTTGAGCAAGGCTATCCTCGTTGTACAGTGTATGGTGATCCCGCTTTACTACTTCCGTTGGTTTATACACCGATTATTAAAAAAAAGTATAAGGTGGGTATTATTCCTCATCTCCGTGATCTTTCCCAGGTATTACATGACTTTCCGAATTCGAAGGTTATTCATCTTGGAAGAAAAATTGAGAAGATAATTGATGAAATTAATTCTTGTGAATATATATTAAGTACATCTTTACATGGAATTATTGTGGCTCATGCATATGGAGTTCCGGCTTTATGGGTAAAAAGAGGGTATATCTTCACGGATGGCTTAAAATTTAATGATTATTTTGCTTCTGTTGAAATTCCATTATATGATGGTTCTAAGTATAGTTTGGAGAACTTGGAATGTAAATCTTTTCATGAGCTATCTTCAGAAATACGTTCCCTCATGTTTCCTCGTAAATCTATTATAGAGCTTCAAAAAGAATTATTAAGAGTAGCTCCATTTGGAGTTAAACAGAATATATTAGATAAAGTGAAATAGTATTATTTGATATATTGACGATAATATCTGTTAATAATATAGATATATGAAAATTAGAAATAACAGATTGATTAATAAAGTCCTCAATGTGTATTGTCATAAATTTTGTGATGAGAAAGAGCACTTGGAGTTGAGATATGCTGGTTATCAGGACTTACAAGATCAGCTTGCCAATGACTATGTCTATGAATTGTTGGCATCCGGTAAGCCTGTAATGGTATCAAAATTTGGATCAGTGGAATTGAGTAATTTAGTTTCTAGACATATTGATCAAACTACAGGCCTTACAAGAAATGTAATATATGATTTTCTTCATTATAAAAATGTTGCAATAGATTATAAAGGCTGGTTAAGAAACCTGTGTTCTAATGCTGGTTTTTTCCCTTATGATTTAGATTTAGGACTTCGCTGGTATCATTTGATGATGCAAGATATTAAAGAAGTGGATGTATTGGGCAGTTATATCTATGAGGAAAAATATGTTGCACAAAGTATGAATTGTCTTAAAAGGGTAAATATTGATGGCTATTTTTCGCCTTTTAGATGGAATAACCCTTGGTCTAAAGTGTTGAAAGGAAAAAAAGTACTTGTAGTTCATCCTTTTGTTGAGTCTATAAAATATCAGTATGAGAATAATAGGGAGCATCTTTTTGAGAATCCAGATGTACTTCCTGAGTTTAAAGAGCTTATTTTAGTAAAAGCTGTTCAAACACAAGCTGATGCTAAAGATTCACGCTTTAAAGATTGGTTTGAAGCTCTTCAATACATGAAAGATGAGATAGATAAGTGTGATTATGATATAGCATTAATTGGTTGCGGAGCCTATGGTATGTGTTTAGCTGCACATGTAAAACGGCAAGGAAAGCAGGCTGTACATCTAGCCAGCATGACTCAAATGCTTTTTGGCGTATACGGAAAGCGTTGGCTTGATTCAGAACCAGAGTATCGAAAATATATCAATAAGTATTGGATTCGTCCTGATAAAAATGAGATACCACAGGGGGCGGATAGGGTAGAGGGAGGTTGTTATTGGTAAATTGGATTATATATTATTGTAGACTAAGATATTTCAGCGTGGAGATAATTGTCAAATAATCAAAATGTCTATAAATAAAATATTGAATAGAGGATACCGTATAGCTTGGCTAGATAATGTGAAGATGTTTGCTATGCTTTGGGTGATATTTGGTCATGTAATGACTATAGTGATTAAAAACAATGTTGATCTCTCTGGAAAAATAATGGAGCATTTCATTGTGGCATTTAATATGCCATTGTTTGTGATTATTTCCGGGTATTCAAATTTGAATACATTTAATAAAATTACCGAATGGAGAGAGTTGGTCGACTTCGTGAAGAAAAGTGTTATTCATATACTCTTGCCCGTAGTGACATTTTGTGTGATTGGGTTAACTCCAAATTTTATTTTCTCACCATTTTGGTTCCTGAATATGATTCTATATCTTATGATAGGGTTTGCAGTAATACATTTTGCTGTTTATTCTATTAAGAGACAGCATTTGTTGTGTGTGTCTATTCTTTTATTTCTTTTATGTTTTATTTGGGTGAATAAAGTTTGGATGGGAGAGATGTGTACATACTATGCTGTTGGACTGTTGTGTAAACAATATGGTATTTTTAATAAACCTAAGCGTCTAATTTTTCCTCTGTTATTAATGTTGGGGATATTAATATTTGCAATATTCTGGTCGTGTGGTGTTTATACATGCAGAGAAAGTAGTTTTTATACTTGTACTTTCACTGATTTACTGTTACTTGGTAGATTAGATCTGTGGGTTGAGCGTCAATTTTTGGCAGGAATACTGAGTGTAGCAATAATAGGTCTATTTTTGAATTATGATGGCAAATACACGTTATTTAGTAAAATGGGGAGATATACTCTTTCTTTTTACTTATTCCATGCTATGATGCTTCGACCTTTTGGTAACGATTTTATTATCAATATATTCCATAATACATGGTTTTACCAATACTTTTACAGATCAGAGGCTTTGAGATGGTGTGGGGCTTTTATAGTTTTCGTTATGATGACAATACTAAGTTGGGGGCTAATTTGTATATGTAAAAAATGGAAATGGACACGTTTGTTTTGTTTAGGACAAAAAAGTAATTATTAGATTGTGAAACGAATCGCTATTATTGGAAATGCTTTTGGAGGTTCAACGACTTCTTTAGCGGAAGCTTTTCTTAACCAAGGTTATAAGGTGGATTTTTATCATCTTACTTCAAGGAAAAAGAGTGTGTCATATGAGGCCTTTGATTTACCTCTTCGGGGAAGTTTGTTTTCTATAGTTCCTGTTGATTCCTTTGATTATGATGGTTTGAGAAGATTTATTCCATTTGCCAGAAATAAATGTTTCTCAATGTATCAAATATCAGCTGTTGATTTATCCTTAATTGGAGTAAGACGTATCATCAATCCTATTTTGATGCTATATTATAGGAAACTTGCAAGACGAATTGTTGCACAAAAATATGATTTTGTTAATGTTATAGGTCAAAGTAAATCGACCGCCTTTCTTTCTGTTATTTTACAGTCAAAAGGTGTTAATGTTGTTCATTCTGTTCATGAGGTGTGTGTGAACCACCAAATCGGTGATAGGCTTAGTGCTACTGTTTTTTATCTTATTGAAAAGAAGATTCCTATTAATGTTTTTAGTCAAAAATCTGCTGAAGATTTGGTTAGATTAGCAGATAATAAACCATTAAAATATTCTGTTATACCATTTTCGCTATTTACAGGTTACTTGGAATATAATGATATTGATATACCTGAGCTTAAAGGAGAAAAAGATTATGTTCTTTTCTATGGCTTCGTTGTGGACTATAAAGGATTGGATGTGTTGCTTGAGGCTGTTTACAAATTAATGAATAAAGGATTTACAAAGAAAATAGTGGTGGCTGGTGGTGGTAATGTAGGCTGTCTTGCTACAATAAAGAAAGAGAAAAGTTTCATTGTGATCAATCGTTGGATAGAAAACGTTGAAATTTCTACACTGATTAGAAACTGCCATATTGTTGTTTGCCCATATCTTTCATCATCTCAAACAGGTATAACGCAAACAGTATTCAATTTTGACAAACCTATTATTGCGACGAAAGTTCCTGCTTTCACAACAACAATTGAAGATGAGAAGACTGGGCTTTTGGTGGATATTAATGATGTTGAGATGTTTGCTAATGCTATAATTAGGTCTTACGAAGATGTTACTTTATATACTAAAATGTGTAATAGAGTTCGTTCGTTAAGACTAAATACTAAATTAATGTGGAAAGATATAGTTATGAAATATGTACAAAGTTATATTAACGGGTAATAATTACATGCGGAAGCTAGTAACTTAATTTAGAGGGAGATGGAAGAGATTAAGTTGTTATTTCATAAATATTCTACATGTATAGGTTTGCACTTAAGTTATAAAAATGCTGAAGTACCCAGAAGCATCTTTGATTAATAAGCTTTGAATAAATATAGTGGTAAATCTAAGAATTAAGTTATTTGATCCATATCAGGGCGATAATGGAGTTGGACTAATAGCCTTATTATTTGTAATTGATTTGATATTAACCAATATTGTACAATGATAAAATATTATCTTGCAAAATCATTTCGTATTCCCCGCCGTTTTCGTATGTCATTCTACACCTTTTTCAACCGTTTTGTTTTTTGGATAAACGGAGTACAATTTGGTACTAATATGAAGGTCTTCAATAGAATTTATCTTTCTATATATGCTAAAAGTAAAATTACAATAGGAGATAATTTTCTGTTTACTAGTGGTGAAGGTTTTAATCCTCTTTGTCGAAATATGAGAGGATGTATTTGTACACAGTTTCCAGAGTCAGAAATTATGATTGGTAACAATGTAGGGATGAGCTCTACTTGCGTGTGGGCAAAGGAAAGCATCACGATTGGAAATAATGTGTTAGTAGGGGGAGATTGTATCATCATGGATACGGATTGCCATAATTTGGATTGTCAAATTCGTCTATCGAAGGCGATGGATGAACAAGGATTTGAATTAGATGGACATTCGGCTAAATCTGCACCAATTGTGATTGGGGATGATGTGTTGATAGGAGCACGATCAATTATTCTTAAAGGGGTCACGATTGGGGCACGCTCTATTATCGGATCGGGGAGTATAGTGACGAAAAGCATTCCGGCGGATTGTATTGCAGGAGGAAATCCCTGTAGGGTTATTAGGATGAGGTAATTGGTAAGTACTTAAATTAGAATGTTAGTGAATCAGAAATTCAGAGATGAAAATTGTTTAATGGTTGCTAATTCAGCTAAGGTTTGTGAAAGGCGGAGAGAACTATATGATCGAAGATAAATAGCCCACTTCATTAATTATGGAAAACGATGAAATATGTAAATAATAATAAAAGTATATTTGGTATATATTTAATTTCTCCAGCGCTTAGTTTCATAATAAGCATTAATCGCATGTATAAAGGTGATTTTTCGGTATGTTGGATTGTGCCTTTTGTTATGGCAACTTTTGCATATCTATTTCCTCCATATTCTGATTTTGCAAGAAATTTAGATCTGGTATATGAATTGAAAGATATGCCTGTAGAACTAGTTTTTTTAAGAAACTCTGATTTCATCGTACCTTTAATAGAACGTTTCTTTGTCAAGAATAATCTTCCTATAGAATTATTTAGATTTATATATACATTTATTGTCTATTATTGGATGAACGCTATATTTTTAGATATGTATAAGAAGAGATCCTTGAATATAAGGGAAGGTTTCTATCTTTGGTGTTTGTTATTTCTAACTATATCTTTCTTTGTATATATAATTAATTTACGTACTTTATTTGTTAATTACGCTTTATTATACAGTATATATAGAATATATTATTGCGGTAAGAATAGGTATTACTTATTAGCTATTTTTGCCGGATTTGTACATTTTGCATATATTCCTATTGTATGTATTCTGTTTTTGTCGAAATTTATACACTATGAATTAAGTCTTAGGCGGAAAGTTATACTTTCTATTTTGATTATAGTTCTATCATCATTATCAGAGATGAACTATTTTCTGGATATAATTAGTATGTTACCTTTAAATGACTTGATAGCTAAAAAAATAGAGATTTATACAGTTGGAGAATGGGGAGCTAATGGTGATTTGACAAAGCATATGCAAACGACCAATTATATTATTTATACCACATTGGGTAGTTTTAGCTTATATTATTTATACTTTGTTTATTTAAAAAACTATTGTTCGAATAAATATGAAGGGTATATAACTATACTTTTGGGGCTTTTACTTTTTACAGCTCCTGTCACCTCTCTATTTACAAGATATTTAGCTTTCTTAAATTCAGCCCTTTTGTTGCATGTGATAATAGCGTATTCTGATGGTAAAATACCAAGAAAGTATATACGAAATTTATTATGTTTTCAGTTATTTACCACTCTACTTAATGTGTATGCTAATTGGAATTGTTTAGTTAATGGTAATATTATTTTTTTGTTATTACCTGTTCCTCTTGCAATTTTCCAGACTTATGACTTTTTAGAATGGTGCAAATTCCGTCTTACTGATGATTTTAATGACTTTATTAATAAATCAATATTTTCAAGATAATGGAACAGATCATTTCAGTCATAACAATCTGCTATAACTCTGAATTGTCGATAGAAAGGACAATAAAGTCAGTCCTTTCTCAAACTTATCCTAATATTGAATATATTATAATTGATGGAAAAAGCAGTGATGGTACAAACACTATCATTCAGAAATATCAGGATAATATTTCGAAATATATAAGTGAGGAAGATTCGGGTATTTACAATGCTATGAATAAAGGATTAACTATGGCTATTGGAGAATGGGTATGTTTTATGAATGCTGGTGATGTTTTTGTAGATAATCAAACTGTTGAAAGAGTTTTCTTTACTCCAATAAAAAATAATGTTGATGTTATCTATGGTTATACTTTTTGTAATAATAAACGGATGGAACTAGATCCTTTTTTTATGAAAAAAAGGAAATCATTTTCTATGGGTTTTTGCCATCAAAGTACATTCGTCCGAACTGCTCTTGCAAAATCGATCGGATTTGATGAGAAGTATAAGATTGCTGCTGATTATAATATGATTTATACTATTTATAAGCAGGGAAAAACTTTTTATAATTCAAATACAGATATCTCAATATTTGATAATACAGGTATTTCTTCATTGAAAAGTATTCCTTTATTAAAGGAGGTTGCCAATATTATTAGAGAAGAGGATTCTATTCTTTTTTATAAAGAATATGTAAAGATATTAGTTAAATATATTGGAAGAAAACTAATATATATATTACGATGAAAATAAAGGTATGCTATGTGATTTCTTCTTTAAGTAATCAAGGGCCTCCCAATGTTTTATATAACATCATTCAGTATATGAATTTCAAGAAGTTTGATGTAAGTATTATTACGATGGTGCCTGAACAGAAGATAACACGTATGGAGGAGTTTCGTGCGTTACCCATTAAAATTGTACAGATGTCACCGGATAAGTATCTGAACCCCATCTCGATGTATTATGTTTTGAGAAAGGAAGTTAAAAAGATTAATCCCGATATTCTCCATACTCATTGTCCTAGATCACTATTTTTAGTTCCTTTCTTACCTAAGAAATATAAAAAGTATGAAACTGTACATATTTATCCTGGTATCCAGCAGAAAATAATGTATGGGAAGCTGAAAGGTGCTATTGTTATTGCGTTGAGCCATTTTTTTACTAAAAGAATGGATTTACCTATTGCATGTTCGGAAAGTGTAGCACAACAGTATTGGAATGAACAGCATTTTAAGATGATAGCTATTCCTAATGGTTGTTCTATGCCTTTATGGGGAGGAGATAAAAGGCAAAAAGAAAATATCCGGAATATATTAGGATTTAATTCAGGGCTAAGATATTTTATATTTGTAGGACGTTTTTCGAAAGAAAAAAATCCAGATATGATAATTAAGGCCTTTGAAGAACTTAGAAATGAAGGAATTGGTGTTGTATTACTTGGTAGTGGTGATATGTACAATGAACTCAAAAGTCATGAATGTGATAATATTATCATTCCAGGATTTAAATCGAATGTTTATGACTATATGATAGCTTCTGATTATTATATTTCAGCTTCTGATGTAGAGGGGCTGGCCAATACTCTTTTAGAGAGCATGACTGTTGGACTTCCTTGTGTCTTATCTGATATTCCATCACACAGAGAAGTGATTACTAAAACTACTCAACCGATAGGCTTTTCTTTCAATAATAAGAACTTATCAGATCTTAAAGATGCTATTCACAAAGTCTTGAAGTTAGATATTGAATCTACTTCTTTGTATATCAGAGATTTATTTCAAAAGTATTATACTGCAAAGAATATGTCTGAAACATATCAAAAGGTATATGTAAAAAAACAAAAATAGCAATAATATGATTACAGTTTCTATAGTCACTTATAAGACGAAATTGGAGGAATTAGAGAAATGTTTGAATTCACTTAAATCTCCTCTTATTTCTCGTATATATATTGTAGATAATTCTAAAATGAAAGAGATCGCTGATTTTTGTCAGCAATACTCTAATGTTATTTATATTGCTAGTGATAACGTAGGGTATGGAGCAGGACATAATCAAGCCATACATTTGGTTTTGAAAACTGATGAAAAATACCATTTAGTGTTGAACTCGGATGTATATTTTGAGTCATCGATAATGAACGAATTAGCAGTATATATGGATGCTCACAAGGATGTAGCTCAAGTACAACCTAACGTGATTTATCCAAACGGTACAATGCAATATACTTGTCGGTTACTTCCTACACCTATTAATTTGATTTTCCGTCGTTTCTTACCTAGGTGGTTGGTAGAGAAAACTGACGATCGTTATCTATTGAAGTTTAATGATCATAAGACAGAAATGAATGTTCCTTATCATCAAGGTAGCTTTATGTTTTTCCGTACAGCTTGTTTTAATATGGTTGGATTGTTTGATGAACGATTCTTTATGTACCCTGAAGATATAGATATAACTCGTCGCATGCATAAATATTATAAAACGATGTTTTGGCCAGGTGTAACTATTGTTCATGCGCATCGTGCAGCTTCTTACAAAAGTAAAAAGATGTTGATAATACATATAAAGAATATGATTAAATATTTTAATAAATGGGGGTGGGTATTTGATTCCGAACGTAAGCAGTGGAATCGTAATTTATTGAAAGAATTACATTATAAATAATCATCTTATGAAATGTTTCTTATTAGATAACTAAAATCTTAATTATAATTATGGCTTATTTTATATTTGGCGGTTCAGGATTTATCGGTACACATCTTGTTTATCTAATTAGTAATCTATATCCAGGTACAAAAATTTATAATCTGGATATTGTGGAGAATAACCATGAAGGTAAATCTATGTATATCAGCTGTGATGTCCGTTCCGATATAAACATTCATGTTCCTGTTGCTTCAGAAGATATTATCTTTAACTTTGCAGCCGTTCATCGCACCCCAGGACATCCGGATCAGGCTTATTTTGAGACTAATATTCGTGGTGCAGAGAATGTATGCGCTTTTGCCGAGAAGTTCGGGATAAAGAAAATAGTTTTTACCAGTTCCATAGCTCCTTATGGTGCAGCTGAGGATTTAAAAATAGAAGAGACACTCCCTACTCCGAACACTCCTTATGGAATTTCTAAGTTAGTAGCTGAAAAGATACATACAATCTGGCAGGCTAAAAGGCCGAACGAACGACAACTTACTATTGTTCGTCCGGGTGTGGTATTCGGTAAAGGGGAAAATGGTAACTTTACCCGTTTGTATTGGGGGATTCGTGGTGGTAAGTTCTTCTATCCGGGCCGTAAAGATACGATTAAAGCTTGCATTTATGTGAAAGAACTGGTTCGCTTTATGCTTTATCGTTTAGAGAATCATAATGAAGGAGTAGAGTTATATAACTGTACATATGAACCAGCTTTTACTATCGAGCAAATAGTAGAAACGATGAAAAAGGCTACGGGACTACAACGTACTGTTGTCGAGGTGCCGGGAAGTCTTCTAATGACAGTTGCAAGGATTGTCGGTTCGTTAGGGGGAAAAGCTTTAGGTATTTGTCCTGCTCGTGTGAAGAAGTTAATGATTTCTACTAATATATGCGGAAAGAAATTGGCTGATTCGGGGTATAAGTTTCATTATACATTTGAGGAAGCAATTGAGGATTGGTATAGAGATA
>OGEN01001213.1_pt1 | contig 18315 bp, 17 predicted proteins | sample 1570671 | NCBI WGS metagenome assembly OGEN01 (sample SAMEA2582128, study PRJEB24529) | metagenome | biome: Human gut stool | place: China | collected 2011
GGAGACGATCCGCGCGCATGCGGCGCTCCTCGAAGACAATCCGACCGTGCGGGAAGCCCTGGCGGCGACGCTCCGCAGCTGGGGCGCCGACGTGGTGGATTCCGGCACGCCCGACGAAACGACGCTCTCCGCCTTCCTCGCGCACGCCGAAGAGGCGGAAGGAACGGACGGGAAGCCCTTCGTCTTGATCACCGACTACAACTTCGGCGAAGACGAGCCGACGGGGATCGAATTCGCGGCGAGGCTGGAGCGCCTCGTCGGCCGTGCGGTGCCCACCGTCGTCGTGACGGCGGTGGCGGCGGATCTGATCGAGGCCGACCTCGAAGAACTCCGTCAGGCCGACGGCGAACGCCCCGAGAAGATGCCGCAGGTGCTCCAGAAGCCGGTGACGCCCGACGTGCTCAATCAAGCCGTCGCGGCGCTCCTGCGCGAAGCGGAGGCGGAGGCGGCCAAGGACCGGGAAGCTTCTGAGGCACCCGACGCTCCCCACGCCGACGGGTCTTCCGAGGACGCGACCGAAGGAGCGGCGCGATGAGCGAACACTTCGCACTCTTTCTCCTGACGAGCTGGGTCAACATCCTCACGCCCGGTCTCGGCGTCGTGATGATCGTGACGCTCGCGGTCGAAAACGGTTGGCGCCGGACGGTGGGCGCGGCCCTGGGGCTCGCGCTCGGGATCGGGATCCTCTTCGTGCTGGCCGTCTCGGGGTTGGGCGTCATCATGGCGGCGAGCCCGAAGCTCTTCGCCGCGGTGAAGACCGCGGGCGCCGGGGTGCTCGTCTACCTGGGCGTCAAGAAGCTCCTGGCTTCGGCCCCGCGCGCGCACGCGCCGGGCTTCGGGGGCGAAGAGAGCGGCCGCACGCTCTTCGTGAAGGCGATCGTGATTTCGCTCACGAACCCGCAGCCGATGATCTTCGCGGTGTCGCTCCTTCCTCAGTTCATCGACCCCGCGATTCCCTACGTCCCGCAGGTGACGCTTTTGGTCTCGGTCTACGTCCTGATGGTGTTCGCGACGATGATCGCCTACGCCGTCGCCGCCGGGCACGCCCGCCGGTTCCTCATGAAGGGGAACGGGCCCATTCTCATGACCCGCATCACCGGGTTCGTCTTCATCGGACTTGCGCTGTGGGTGCTGTGGGGCACGTTCTTCTGAGGTAATCTCGGAAGGTCAGGCAGGAGGTTCACCATGCGCGTCGCCGAGAGCATCCGGCTTCACGGGAGCCGACAGATCGAATTCAAGCAGGGCCTTGTCATGGCCCCGGGCGACACGGACTGCCGCTACGCGGTGGAGACGTACTTCTTTCTTCCCGCGGTGCTCCTCGTCAACCGCGACACGTACCCGAGCGAGGAGTTTCTCCGGAACCTCAAGAACTACGTCCGCATGCGCCCGCCGCAGCGTCCGCTCTCGACCTTTCTCGCGGGCGGCGTCTCGCGGGAGCTTTTGGCCGTCGCGCTCAAGCGCCCGAAGGAACGCCGCGAGCGCGCCCTGAAGCGCTTCGGCCTGGGGATCCGCGCCGCCTTCAAGGCGGCGATCCGCCCGATGGTGAAGGGCTCGGGGGCGCTCAAAAAGGGTGAGCCCGATCGGGTGTTGGACGAAGTCCGCGCGGTCTTGAACGGTTGGCGAAACGAAATCCTCCCGAGCCTCCGCGAAGAAGACCGCGTCGCGGGCGCCGCAGTGGACGAGTTTCTCTCCGTCACCTCCGCGGTCTTCTCCAAGAAGCTTCTCGCCGCCGCGGACCAGAAGGACTGGCCCCGAAAGGCCCGCGAAGCCGTGGAGAAGTTCCAACGCGAAGAGACCGCCTACCGGCTCGCGCACTACCCCGAGACCGCCACGTCGATCGCCCCGGAGCAGGCGCTCTACCGTTGGCGCACGCTCCGGAAGTACGTCTCGAACGTGCTCTTTCTCCGACCCAAGGTGGGGGAAGGGAACCCTTGGCTCAAGCAGTTCATCTACGGCGCGGCCGCCGCGTTCGCGATGCTCTTTGCGACCTTCGTCGCGTTCTTCTGGCAGTCGCGCTACGGGGCCCTCTCGATGAACCTCTTCATCGCGCTCGTCGTCGCCTACATCTTCAAGGACCGCTTGAAGGAGGGGCTGCGCGAAGCCTTGGCGAAGGTCTTCCGCCGGTGGCTTCCCAACCGCCGCACGATCCTCATGCGCCCAGACGGCGAAGAGGCCGGCAGGACCTTTGAGACCGTCGACTTCATGAGGGCGGACGAAATTCCGCCCGAAGTGCTGGCGCTGCGGCGCGCCGCGCATTCGCTGCCCTTCTCGGACGAATACCGCGAGAGCATTCTGCGCTACCGGAAGTCGGTCGAGATCGACGCCGAGGTGATCGCGGGCGAATTCGGCGCGCGCTCGCTCTACGACATCACGCGCATGTCGGTGACGCCGTGGACGGCCTCGATCGACCGGCGCTTCGAAGAACTCCCCTACGTCGACGACGAGGACGACGCCTCGACCGACACCGCCGCCGGGCGGCACCAGGAGCACCTCATTGAAAAGCGCTACCACGTCTACCTCGTGCGCGTCGTCGAGACGGGCGCGGGGAAGACCGCGGACGTGATGCGCATCATCCTCTCGGAAGCGGGCGTGTGCGCGCTCGAAGCCGTGAAGGCGTCGGAGCCGTTCTGATCCGCTCTGATCTGCTCAGAACCGCTTTGAGCCGATCGAACCGTCCTGAGGCGCCTGAGGGGAATGAAAAACGGGCGGACCCGCCGTGGGTGCCGCCCGTTCGGATTGTTGGTTGAGGTTGCCGCTCAGTCGACCTTCGCGCCGGAGATCTCGACCAGCTCGTCGTACTTCGCGTATTCGTCTGCGATGAGCTTGTCGAATTCGGCCGGGGTCATCGGGGCGGGCGTCGCGCCGAAGCCTTCGAAGCGCTTCTTCATTTCTTCCGTCGCCAGGGCCGGAGCGAAGGCGTCGTGGAGCTTCTGAACGACGTCGTCCGGGGTCGAGGCGGGCACCTGGAGGCCGAACCACGTGTAGATGTCGAAGTCGGGAATGCCGGACTCTTCGACCGTCGGGATTTCAGGCATCAGCGGCGTGCGGGCCTTGGTCGTGACGGCGAGCGCAATGAGCTTGCCGCCCCGGATGTTCCCCGCGGCGCTCGCGAGGTTGTCGATGATGAGGTCGGTCTGACCGGCCAAGACGGAGAGCAGACCCTGCGCGGCCCCGTTGAAGGGGATGTGCGTCATCTCGATGCCGCAGCGCTTCTGAAGGAGCGCCGCCGCGAGGTGGCCGGCGGAGCCGTTCCCGCCCGAGGCGAAGTTGAGCTTGCCCGGGTTCGCCTTCGCGTAGGCGACGAGGTCCTGCAGGTTCTTGATGTTGTTCTTTTCCGCGAAGGCGGGCGTGATCACGACGACGTTCGGGGCCGTGGCGACCAAGGTCACGCTCTTGAAGTCCTTCTTCGGGTCGTACGGGAGCGTCGGGTAGAGGTGCGGATTGATGGCGAGCGTCGCCACCGCGCCCATCACGAGCGTCTTGCCGTCGCCGTCGCGGCGCTTCGCCGTCGACATGCCGACGTTGCCGCCCGCACCCGGACGGTTTTCGACGATCGTTGTGCCGAGCTTGTCCTTCACCGCATCGGCCAAGGCGCGCGCCGAGACGTCGAGCGGGCCTCCCGGCGGGTAGGGAACGATGATCGCGGTTTCACCCGTGGCCGCGCAGGCGGAGGTCATCGGGAAATAAGAGGCACTGAGGAGTGCCACCACACCGATGGCACTCGTGAGAGCGCGACGTGAAATCATGATTTCTTTTCCTTCGAGAAGTGAGGGGAAGAAGCCGCCGACGGGGCCGCAAAAGCCCTGTCGGGAAAACCGGACCCGGGTACTCGCCCGCGGGCCGTTCCCTCATTTGAACACGGCGAACGCCCCAACGGGTTGGGGGCTTCAACAAGTCTTGCGTTCCGACACGCCCGTTGGGCGGCTCTCCTTAGGCGCAAGTGCTCAAGGGTTTGCGCGCGGAAACGAAAACCCTACGCTTCGAGCTCCCACCGGGCGAGGAGGCGGCGAAGCGTATCGTCTTCTTCGAGCCGCGTCCAGGCGTTGCGTAGCCGCGAGGCGTCAGCCCAACCCTTCGCCATCCAAATCCCCTTCGTCTGCACGGGCGTCAGAGGGAAGGGGAGCACCGCCAACCGTTCGTCCAAAGCGGCGTAGTGCCGCGCCTCGGTGACGTCGGTCACCATGAGGTCGCCGTCGCCTGCGGCGACGCGCGACGGGATCGCGACGTTGTCGGGTTCGAGGATCACGCGGGCGCGCGTGAGGTTGGCGTCCACCCAACGCTCGTTGGTGCCGCCCGGATTCTTGATCACGGTGACCGAAGGGTCGTTGAGGTCCTCAGGAGACCGGAAGCGCCCGAGCGCCTCGCGGCGCACGATCCCGGTCTTCCAGAAGGGGGCGTAGGCGGGGAGAAAGTCGCCCCGGGCCTCGCGCTCCGGCGTGATGGAGACCCCGCCCGCCGCGACCTCGTAGTCGCGGCCCAGCCCCTCCGCCAACCCCGTCCAGTCCGTCGGGACGATCCGGAGTTCCATCCCGGCCTCGCGGGCGAGCGCCTCCAGAAGTTCGACGTCGTGCCCCGTGAGCCGTCCGTCGGGCTCCAGGCATGCGAAGGGTCGGAAGTCGCCGGGAATCCCGGCGCGAAGATACGGGGTCATGAATGAGGGGACTGGTGGTCTTGGTCTTTGGGGCGCGTCGCAAAGCAATGACCTTTGGGTCGCGCTCTGCCGGAAAGGTTAGCACGCGGAGCCGCCGTTTCCGGGCGAAGGTTCCTCAGGAAAAAGCCTGAGGGAAGGGACTTTCGGGTCAAGGCGCCTCACCTTCGCATCCCCGCCCCTTGTCCGCCGATGGGCACAAAGAAGCCCCGCCGGGCTTGCGGCCGGGCGGGGCTCCTCAATGTCGTCGGACGCTTCAGGAAAGCGCCCGGATTACGTCGATCAGTATTCGAACGTGCCCTTCACGACGATTTCGCGGTCCTTCATCATGCGGCGGCCGCGCGCGAAGACGTCGGTGAGCTCGAAGTCTTCGGTGAAGAGGCAGGCGTTCGCGCAGGCGCCCTTTTCGACAACGCCCTGGCCGGCGAGGCCGAGAGCCGCGCCGACGTTCGACGTGACGAACGTGAGGGCCTGCTCGATCGGCATCTTGTAGTCGCGGATGAGGCGGCGGATTTCGTTGAGGTTCCCCTCGACGCCGCCGACGCCCAAGCCAACCATTTCGCCCTTGTCGTTGAAGCGCGGGACGGAGCCGTGGCCGTCCGTCGAGAGCGTGATGAGCTTCGGATCGACGCCCGCTTCGAGCGCGGCGATGACGGCTTCCGCAGGAGGGTCGAAGGATCAGGACGCCCCCGTCGTGATGTCGATGTGGCCGCCCTTCAGCGCGAACTGCACCGCGGCGTCGAAGACGTGGCGGATGCGGCCGCAGTGGGTCGGACGGATGTGCTTGATCGGGAAGCCCTTCGCGACGATTTCGTCGTACATCTCGAAGGAGCCGGGGATGTTCCCGGTGTGGACGTGCATGAAGCCGACCTTCCCCGCCAACATCGCGCCCACGCGGATGTCGGCGAGGAGCGCGAGCACCTGCTGCGTGGTCGGGAAGGAGGAGCGGTGGTCGCCCAACGCGATCTTGACGCCCAGGCACTCCGGCACGAAGAAGAGGTCGTTCGGGACCGAGTCCGTCAGGGTCGTCGCCGGATAGCGGTAGTTCGACGTGTACATCCAGGCGGAAACGCCTTCCGTCTGGAGCGCGCGGACCTTCGCGAGCAGGTTCGGGATCGAGCGCGTCGTGAAGTCCGTGCCGGAGACGCCGACCACGCTCGTCGTCCCGCAGGCGATGAGTTCGGAGAGCACGAGTTCGGGCGTGCGGGTCGAGGGACCGCCTTCGCCGCCGCCACCGGTCACGTGGATGTGCTGGTCGAAGAAGCCCGGCGTGAGGATCTTGCCCGCGGCGTCGACGGTTTCGAGCTCGGGGAGCGTGACCGAGAGGTCCTTCCCGACGGCGACGATCTTTTCGTCGACCATGAGGACGTCCTGGACGCCGAGGTCCTTCGGCGCGAAGACGCGCGCGTTGCGGATCAGAGTGGCCATGTTGGAATTCTCCTTTGGATGGTTTCGCAAACCGGTGGAAATCAGAGGAAGGCGGCCGACGCGGCGACGTTGACGATGAGCGCGAGGAGCATCACCGGCACGGTGCGTCGGACGATTTCAAAGGGCGTGAGCCCCGCGATGCCCGCCACGGCGATGATCACGCCGGCGATCGGGCACATCGTGCGGGCGAGGCCCGCGGACAACTGCACCGGCACCGCGAGCACGGCGGCGTTGATGCCCACCGAAGCGGCGGCTTCGGGAAGCAGCGGCGAGAAGGCGAAGAAGGCGGCGTTGCCGGAGCCCGTGACGACCGTGGCGACGACCATGATGCCGAGCATGACGAAGAGCATCACCCAGACGCCCGCGTTTTCCATCGACGCGGCGGCGGAAATGAGGGTGGAGACGCCGCCCAGCTTATTCATCCCGAGCGCGAAGAGTTCCGCGCAGCAGATGAGCCCGACGGTCGAGGTGAAGACCTTGCCCATGCCTTCGAAGACGGCCTTGGTGCGCTCGCACGCATCCTTGAAGCCGCGGTGCGTGAGGAGGTCGACGATGAAGGCGATCATGATCGAGACCATGATGCCGGTCTGAAGCGAGAGCTTCACGTCGGCGTAGACCATCGGCGAGAAGATGATGAGGAGCACGAGCGGGAGCATCGGCAGGAGGGCGTAGTAGGAGGGACCGGCCCCTTCAAAGGCCTTCTCGAGGTCCTGCGCTTCGGCGGCATTCCGGCTCACGCCCTTTTTCGCATCGCGCGCGTCGAACCAGCGCTGCACGAAGAAGTGCCCGACGGCGACCGTCGCCACCACGCAGAGGGCGACGGGAATCTGACTCTGCACGAAGTAGGTGACCACGTCGGTGCCCAGAAGGTCGGCGGCGCGCATCGCGTTCGAGCTCGCGGGACCGAGGTCCAGACAGCAGGTCGAGCCGATCACCGCGGCAGCGGAGGCGCGGGAGACGCCGAGCGCCACGAGGAGCGGGTAGATGGACGCCATGAGAAGGAGCCCGAGGCCAACGGCCGAGTTGATGAAGAGGGCCATGAACTGACCGATCACGTACGTGACGGCCAGAAGGATGTAGGGCGAGCGGATGGCGGACAAAGGCTTCACGCAGAGCTTCACGAGCGCCTTCGAGGCGCCGATGCGGTCCATGTAGACGGAAAAGCCCGCGATCATCATGATGTTCAAGCCCAGGCCCGGAAGGCGCCCGGCCATCAGGCTCGTGAAGGCCTGGTGGAGGTCGAAGCCGAAGAAGCCCGTGGACTTCCCTTCGGCGACCGGCATCTGGCCGTAGAACGCGGCGCAGATCAGCATGACGAAGCCCGCGAGGAGCAGGACGAACGGAGGATAGTAGTTCTTGAGCACGCAGTAGGCCACGACGGCCACGACCGCGAGCGTGATGAGGACGCCGATCACGACGAATCTCCTTTTGTGGGTATGGTCGAAAGCCTCCTCTCCGGGAGGTGCCGCGCATTTTATGACCGGTACGCCTTTGGGGGTATCCGGAATAACCTCACTGGGGGTAGTCGTCTTTTGCGTCCATTTGATCAGACCGGGGTGGCGGGGCGTGTCTTTGCAATCACAGGGGCCGACGGGGCGACGAAAACCCCAAAAGAAAGGCTCTGTTCTGACCAAGTGTTGATTTTCAGGAGTTGCTTCGTGAGGGATCGAATTCGCCTTGTACGCACGGATTTCGGCGATTTCGGTAGGTCGTCACCAACAATGCTGACAGCCATCCCGAAATCTGCGAGATGGTCCCGACCGGTGAACATCGGGAGAAATCAACACTTTGTCGAAACAGAGTCAAAAGAAAACCGCGCCGGTTCCGGAAAACGGCGCGGTTTCGTGAGGGATTCTCTTTCGGCGAAACCGTCAGATCGCGATTTCGTACCCGGCGCGGCGGGCGGCCAAAAGCGCTTCGGTGCGGTTCGTGGCGCCGAAGGCGCGGTAGATCGCGGCGACGTGGGTCTTGACGGTGCCTTCCGACAGGTTCAGGTCGCGGCAGATGCGCTTGATCGGGGCGCCCTGCGCGAGAAGCATCAGGACGTCCTTCTGGCGTTCCGTCAAGTGCACGGGTTCGGCTTCCTGCGGGATGAGTTCCGTCGTGCGGTTGATGAAGCCCGTCCGCTGGCTCTCGGCCAGGAGCTTCGACGGGATGAAGACGCCACCCTTCAGAACGAAGTCGATCGCGGACGTGAGCATGTCCGTGTCGAGCGACTTCGGGACGAAACCCGCGGCGCCCAGCTGCAGCACGCGCATGATGCTCTGCTCGTCGACAAGGCCCGAGACGACGAGGATCTTGAGCATCGGCTGGATGCGCACGATTTCTTCCATGAGTTCGGTGCCGGAGACGCCGGGCATCGAGAGGTCGAGGATGAGCAGGTCGGCGCTGTCGCCCTCGCGCGTGACGAGGTCGATCGCGTCGGCGGCGCTCCCCGCCGTGAGGACTTCGGCCGTGGGATCACGGTCGAGCAGCATCATCGAGAGGGCACCGGTGACGAGCGCATGGTCGTCGACGATCAGGTACTTCATGGGCTAACTGGGCCAAGGCCTTGTGTGTTGCGATTCGGGAAAGTTTAACGCGCAGAAGGGCCCCGCGCGACGCCTGAAATCGGAAGAAACAAGACGTCCCCGTCGGTACGGCACAACGGCGACATCCCGATCGGGATTTTTTTGTCGCCGCCCCAACACCAGTCGACGTAGGCCGCGGCGGCCAGGAAGGGCCCCAAGGGGAGCCGCCCCTCGCGGAGGTTTCGGTCCATGAGCGCCAGCACGCCGAAGGCGGCGAGCGCGGCGAGGCTCGCCCCGAGAATGACGAGGGGAAGCTTCAGGACGCCTGCCATGGCCCCGATCGGGAGCATGAGCTTCACGTCTCCGAGCCCCAGCCCTTCCGTGCCGGTGCGCTTTTCATAACCCCAAGCGATCAGCCAAAAGACGCCCGTGCCCAGGACTGCGCCGAGGAACGCATCCATGGCGTCGCCGCGCCAGGAGGCCCAGGCGAGCGCCATCGCGGCGGCGGGGAGCGTGATCGCGTCGGGGAGGATGCGGGTCTTCAGGTCGATCCCCGAGGCGACCAAAAAGAGCGACGTGAGGACGAGAAGAAAGAGAAAGTCGGGCGTGGGCCCGAAGCGGAGGGCGAGGACGCCGTAGAGCAGGGCCGTGATGATTTCGACGGCCGGGTACTGGACGGAGAGGCGCACGCCGCAGTGGCGGCACTTGGCGCGCAGCATCGTCCAGGAGAGGACGGGAATCAACTCCAAGGCGCCCAGGCGGTGCCCGCAGGCGTCGCAGGCAGAGGGCGGCCACACGACCGAGCGTCCCGCGGCGCCGCGGTCGATGGCGACGTTCAGAAACGACCCGACGAAGAGCCCGACGAAGGCGGCGCAGAGCGTGAAGAAGAGTTCCGGGGTCATGGGGTCGTCCCAGCCGTCAGAAGGACCCCGGCGCGCCGCTCACGCAGTTCCGGGTGGCGGTTCCTGAAGCTCTCGCGGTCGCAGGCGCGCGTGAGCGCGGCCTCGGCCGTAATGAGGTCGGCTTCGACCAGTTCGGACAAGTGGTCGTCCATCGTGCGCATCCCGTAGGCGCGGCCCGTCTGCATGACGTTCATGAGCTGGTGGGTCATCCCGTCGCGGATCATGTTCCGCACCGCCGCGGTGGCGACGAGGCTCTCCATGGCGAGCACGCGCCCCGCGCCGTCGCGGCGCACGACGAGGTTGAGCGAAAGCACGGTTTCGAGGGACTGCGCGAGCGACGAGCGGATCAAGGGGGCGCGCTCCGTCGGGAACATGTGGAGGATGCGCTCGATCGTGTCGGCGGCCGCGGGCGTGTGAAGGGTCCCGAAGACGAGGTGGCCGGTTTCGGCGGCTTCGAGCGCCAGGGAGGTCGACTCGGGGTCGCGCAGTTCCCCCACGACGATCACGTCGGGGTCTTCGCGGAGCGCCGCGCGCAAGGCCGGCGCGAAGCCTTCGGTGTGCGTTCCCACTTCGCGCTGACGCACGAGGGACTTCCCCGGCCCGTAGACGAATTCGATCGGGTCCTCGATCGTGAGGATGTGGGCGGCGCGGGTCCGGTTCGCGTGGTTGACGAGCGCGGCCATCGTGGTGGACTTGCCGCTCCCCGTCGCGCCCGTGATGAGCACGAGACCGCTCTCCAGCATCGCGAGGTTCGCGATCTGAGGGGGAAGGCCCAACGCGTCGGGGGGGCGGGATCTCGAGCGGAATCGGACGCACGGCGAGGGAGAGCCCCGAGACCGTGCGGAAGGCGTTCGCGCGGTGGTGCGCCAACCCCGGGACCTTGAAGCGGAAGTCGACTTCGCCCAGCTGCGCCAAGGTTTCCCGCTGCTCCGGCGTGAGGAGTCCGGAGAGCGTCGCCTCCATCCAGACGGCGTCCAACGCGGGCGCCGCGACCGCGCGGAGCTCTCCGGCGGTGCGGATCATCGGCGGGTGCGATTCGGACAGAAGCAGGTCGGACCCCTTCGCGTCGCGAAGGAGGCGCAGAAGCTCGCGGAGCGTGGGGAGGGCGGCGCTCGTCGTCAAGGGGAAGGTCTCGCGAAAAAGGCTGAAGAAGACTGAAAAAGGTTCGGGGCGGTTGAGTGCAGCCGAATGCGGCGGGGCGGGAGATGAGGGCCTTCCTGAGGAGCGGCGGAAGGCCCCGAAGAGGGGTGCGGGCGGGGTGCTTCCCGCCCATGTCCTTAGGACTGCGACGAGCAGACCGGGATCGGCAGGTCGTAGGTTTCGCTCACGTCGGCCGAGTTGGTGAGGCTGATCGTGACGTTGAGCTTGCCGTTCGACTGCGAGCCCGCGGTGACCGAGTACGGGTCGTCCAACTTGATCGCTTCGCCGGCGGTGGCGGCCGTGAGCGCCGCGGAGCACGTTTCGCCCTTCAGAAGGGACTGCGCGAAGGTCGCGTTGATGCGGGCCTGAACTTCCGCGGCGGCGGCGTCGAGCGTGCGCTTTTCGGCGTCGGCGCGCAGATCGAAATACTTCGGCACCGCAACGGCGGCGAGGATGCCGAGAAGGACGAGGACCATCACGATTTCGATCAGCGTGAAGCCGGAAGCTTTGTTCTTCATGGAGGAGGATTTCCTGTAGGGAGAGGCGGCCGGGAGAAGGAAAGGACTTCCCGACCGGGTTGAGGAGGGATGCGGAGCCGGCTGGTGCAAGGCCGGACATTTCTGACCGACACAAAAATCGTTATGTCCAAAGAAAATAACACCTCTTTCCTAGGCAAACAGGCAAAAGGTCCGAAAAAATTTCGGGCCTTTGCACCAAAAGCGGCGTGTATATCAACCCTGGTCGACGCATGTTATCCGTGACCGCATTTGCGTTTCGAAAACATGTAACAAGAAATCATCACCGGAATGAATGCTTCCGGATTCCGTAAAAAGATCGGGAATGGGGTGCGGGGGAGTTCGGGTTCTGAGGGCTTCATTCGGGTTCAGTTTTGGCGCTCGGTTCGGTCAGAAGTTTTGGACGAGAAAAAGGCCGATCCCCGCTAGGGGACCGGCCTTCGAAGACGTTTCCGTATCTCGGCGCTTCTTAGTTTTCAGCGGCCTGCGCGGCGATGCCGTGGCGGGCGGCCCAGGTCCACGGATTGGCGAGCCAGTCCGTGAGGACTTCCTTCTGTTCGGCGTCGAGGCGCTTCGTTTCGATCGCCTTGTCGATCACCTTTTCGAAGCCGAGCATTTCGTGGCAGACGACGGCTTCCTTCTCGAAGAGCTTCTTCGTCTCGTCGATGCCGAAGCTCGTGATGGCGAGGCAGTCGGTGACGAGGGCGCCTTCGGCCTTCAGGGCTTCGACGGCGGAGAGGAGCGAAAGCCCCGTCGAGATGTGGTCTTCGATGATGAGGACGCGCTTGCCCTTCACGTCGGCGCCTTCGATGCGGCTCTTGTCGCCGTAGGTCTTAGGCTGCGAGCGCACGAAGATCGAGGGCTTCGAGAGGCGGTAGGCAAGCGCCGCGGCGTGCGAGACGCCGGCGCCTTCGACGCCCGCCACGACGTCGAACTCAAGACCGAGTTCGGCGATGCGGGAGGCCATCGTTTCGATGATGTCGCGCCAGGCGTCGGGGTGGGCGGTCAGCGTGCGGTTGTCGACGTAGATCGGCGTGACGAGGCCGGACTTCAAGCGCATGGGCGCTTCGAGGAACGTGACGGCGCCGTAGCCCACGAGGTGTTCGGCGAGGATGTCTTCAGCGATGCGGGACTTGAACATGTTTTGGTTTTCCTCTGATTGCTGATTAGTCGATGCCGATCGCCTTGCGGCCGTTGATCGTGGCGATCTTGACGAGTTCGTCGAAGTAGTCGAAGCGGCAGCCCGTGGCGAGCGTGGTCATTTCGTGCCACATGTCGCCGGCGTTCCAGGGCACCATCGCGTCGCAGACGTTGTCGGTGCCGAGCGCGACCGTGATGCCGGCCGGAACGAGTTCGTCCACGGGGGTCATCGAGTTGTGCATCGGGCCGATCACTTCGGAGCGCGGCGTGTCGATCCAGGCGGTCGGGCAGGCGATCATCATCACGTCCGCTTCCTTCATGCGGGCGTAGAGGCGTTCGCGGTACTTCTTGGAGTGCGCGGCGATCGAGATGCCGTGGATGGCGACGACGCGGCCCTGCATGCCGTGTTCGATCGTCTTGTCGCAGAGCTGTTCGGTTTCGTACTCGAGCGACTCGTTGAACTGGTCGACGTGCACGTGCACCATCTTGTTGAGGCTCTTCGCCGTGCCGAGGATGATGTCGAAGGCTTCGTCGCCCTTGCCGTAGTCGCGTTCGTCGCGCTTCGGGAGCGCGCCGATGATGTCGACCATCTCGGCGCCGATGTCGAACCACTTGCGGGCTTCGGGGTGAATGACGCCCTTCAAGGTCTGGTTCGCGAACTTGACGGTCAGCTGATCGGCGTAGTGTTCACGGGCACGAAGGCCGGCCTTGATCGCACGGTCTTCCGACTGCGGGTCGATGTCGACGAAGGTCGCGAGCGCGGTGACGCCCTGCGCGATCTGGTTTTCGAAGAACATCGAGAAGCGGCGGTAGAAGTCCTCCTCGGTCGATTCGCGCTTCAGACGGTCGAGCGCATCCCACTTCTGCTGCAGCGTGCAGGTGCGGCGCATTTCGAGAACGTCCGGGGAAAGCGTGTAGGCGCGGTCGGCATGCGCGTGGGTGTTGACCCAGCCGCCGGCGGCCTTGATGGCCGGCTCGATCATGTCGCGAATCGTCAGGGCGTGTGCGGTCGTGGACATTAACGACTCCTTCGTGAGGGGAGATGGCAGATATGAAAAAACCGCAGACGCAAAGGGGTTGCGTTTACGCGGCCAAATTGACTGAATTTTATAGATGAGACTTCGATTTGTCAAAGGTCTCGTAGCAATCGGAAACAATAACGCGGAATCGGGCGCGGTTGCGCCCAACTTCGCGTGAAGACGATCAGCGTTCGATACGGTTTCCGTTGCGTCCGTCAGCGGCGCTCGTAGAAGCGGCGAACGCGCGGGAGGCTGAAGACGGCGGCGGTCAGAAGCGTGAAGGCGGCGGTCCCGCCCATGATGGCGGCGGCCAAGGCGAAGGGGCGGCCTTCCGAGACGCGGCTCATGACGAGCATCGCGCCCGCGCGCACCCATTCGAGCGCCCAGAGGACGAGAAGGACGCGCTGCAGGAGCACCATCCACCGGCGCGGCACGAAGAGGAGCGCCGCGGGGATGAGCGTGAGGAACGCGAAGAGCCCCATGCCGTGGAACATCAGGTGCGCGCCCATCAGGATGTGGGCGAGGAAGGGAATCAGAAGAAGGAAGAGCGCCATGGGGTCTCGTCGGGGTGTTCAGGGTGTGTTCGGGAAAATCAGTCGGCCGTCCTGCCGTTCTTGGAGGCCTCAGCCGCAGGCGTCTCGGCCTTCGCGTCGGCCTTCGCGTCGGCCTTCGCGTCGGGCGCGGGCTTCACCGCAGGAGCCGCAGCGGGCTTCGCGCGGTTCCTGGGCTTCTCGGGCGCCGGGCGCATGCTGTCGAAGACGTGCCGGACCGCCATCACGGGGTGGCGCCAGATGAGGCGCGGGCCCGCCCAGCGCATGACCTCACGCGCAGTTTCGCGCTCCGCCGGCTTGTAGCAGTGGATGCGGCACTTCTCGCAGACGGGCTTCTCCTCCCCGTAGGGGCAGCAGGCGAGGCGCTTCAGCGCATAGTCGAGGAACGAGCGGCACGCCGGGCACACGCGGTCCGGGTCGTCGGGGTTCACGTCGTTCGGATGGTGCGCCCAGCAGTAGAGGCGCACCATCGCGCGGATGGTCTCGGTCTCGCCGCGAAGACGCGGGAGTTCCTCAAGACGCCCCATGCGGTCTTGGCTCATGAGTTTTTCTTTTTGGCTGTGTTCTAAGGAGATGGCCTTAAGCCGACCGGGGGAGCCTCGGCGTATGATGGACCATCGACCGGAGAGGATGCCCGAGGATTCTTAAGACTGCTTTATCGGGATAGCCCGAGGGCCTCGGAAGCTCCCGAACGGGATCCTCATCCGACGACATTCAGGACCAGAACACGCACATCCTTCCCATAAGGAGATACCGATGTCCCTCATTTACGATGCCGCGGCCCTTCGCCGCGAACTCCACGAGATGCCCGAACTCGGGCTCAAGGAATTCCGCACCTCGGCCTACGTCGCCGAGAAGCTTCAGGCGCTCGGGATCGAGACGCAGACGAACGTGGGCGGCACCACGGGCGTGGTCGGCATCATCCGCGGCACGGAACCGGGCCCGGTCGTGCTGCTTCGCGCCGACATGGACGCGCTCCCCTTCAAGATCGACGGCAAGGACTGCGCGATCCACGCCTGCGGCCACGACGCCCACACGGCGATGCTTTTGGCGGCCGCGAGCCGCTTGGTGGGCAAGGTCCGCCGCGGGACGCTGAAGCTCCTCTTCCAACCCGCCGAAGAAACCTTGAAGGGCGCGCCCGCCATGATCAAGGCCGGCGTCTTGGACGACGTCGAATACGCCGTCGGCGCCCACATCCGTCCGATTCAGGACGTCCCGGCCGGGAAGATCTGCGCGGCGGTCCGCCATACGGCGTCCGCGACGACGTTCGTCACGATCAAGGGCCGCGGCGCGCACGCCGCCCGTCCGCACCTGGGCGTCAACACGATCGACGTCGCCTGCCGCGTGATCGGCGCGGTGCAGGACATTTGGTTGAACCCGACCGAAGTCTGGTCCGCCAAGGCCACGCAGATCCACGCGAACGCCGGTGCGACCAACACCGTGCCCGACACCTGCACGATCACCTTCGACGTGCGCGCCGGGAAGAACCCGCTCATGAAGGAGTACCTCCGCCGCATCAACCTCGCCTGCGAAATGACGGGGAAGGCGATGGAGGCCGAAGTGACGGTGGATACGCCGGAACTCTGCCCGGCCGCCGAGTACGATGACGATCTCGTCGAAGAAATCGCGCAGTCGATCCGCGACACCGCGGGCGTCGAAAACCTCGCGAAGGACTGCGGTGGCGGCGGCGAAGACTTCCACTGCTTCAAGATGGCGAAGCCCGAACTGAAGGCCGCCTACTTCGGCGTGGGCGTCGGCGCCACCCCGGGTCTGCACGCTCCCAACATGACGTTCGACGAGCAGTACCTGCCCTTGGGCGTCAACGTCTTCGTCGACTTCGTGACGAAGAAGATGGGTTGATCGGCCGACGCGCGTCGAAGCCCTGAGCCCCCGAAGGGCTCTCGAGAACCCCGGCAGGTCCCGCACCCGCCGGGGTTTTTTGAGCGCATTTCTCCGGCCGTCATCATTCTGAGATCGGCGGCCGATACAATCTCACGACCCCCAACTCTTTTCCATTCGGAGCACCCATGTCGGATGCGGTTTTTCTGCGCGACATTCCGCCTTCGCACCACGCCACGCGGCTTTCGTTCTTTCTCGCGGGCTTCATCATGGCCGTCTGGGCCTCGCTCGTCCCCTTCGTGAAGCAGCGCTTGGGGTTGGACGAAGCCGTCTTCGGGATGCTTCTTCTCACGTTGGGTCTCGGGGCTCTCGTCACGATGCCCCTCTCCGGCATGATCGTCTCGCGGCGCGGCACCCGCGAGGTGCTCGCGTGGGCGGTGCCGTTGACGAGCCTGCTCGCGGTCTTCATCCCGTGGGTCACGGACGCATGGGTGGCGGTCGCGCTCCTTGCGGTCTTCGGCGCCGTCTTCGGGGCGGTCGACGTCTCGATGAACGTCCACTCGATCGAAGTCGAAAAGGCCTCGGGCCGGCGGATGCTCTCGGGCTTTCACGCGCTCTACTCGGTGGGCGGCGTCGTGGGCGCGCTTCTGATGAGCCTCCTCATGAACCTCGGCTTGGCCCCTGCCTTCGCCGCGATGGCGCTCCTCATCCTGGGCGCGCTCTCCTGGGCCTGGGTCGGGCGCTGGACGTTGGTCGCCGGGATTTCGGAGGACGCCCACGGGCGGGGCTTCCCGTTGCCGAAGGGTCGCGTGCTTCTCTTGGGCTGCGTCTGCTTCGTGATGTTCCTCGTCGAAGGCTCGATCCTCGACTGGGGTGCGCTCTACCTCACCGAAGTGCAGGGCGCGGCGATCGAAAACGCAGGGCTCGGTTTCGCCGCCTTCAACGTCGCGATGACGCTGATGCGCTTCACCGGGGACCGCCTCATCACCCGCATCGGCCCGAGAAGCACCGTGCTCATGGGTTCGGTGCTCGCAGGCGCCGGGTTCATCCTCGCGGTCTCGGTGCCGAGCGCCTGGGTGACGGTGGCGGCCTTCTTCCTGGTCGGGATCGGGGCCTCCAACATCGTCCCCATCGCCTTCGCGGCGACGGGCGAGCAGAACGACATGCCGATGAGCCTCGCGATGGCGAGCGTGACGACCTTGGGCTATGCGGGGCTCCTCACGGGGCCTGCGCTGATCGGCTTCGTCGCGCACCGCACCTCGCTCGGGACGGCCTTCCTCATGGAAGTCTGTCTTCTTCTCTTCGTCGCCTGGTCCTCGCGGCTCTTCCGCGTGCATTGAGGGGGTCTTCGGAATCCCTCGAAAGAGGACCCCGCGAGGGGTCCCCGCGAAGCGGCTTAGAATAGGCCTCCGTTGAGCATTGGAGACCCTCATGGCCGAACGCTTCCTTTTTCTCGATACCGAAACCACCGGACTTTCCGTCACGGGAGGCGACCGTGTCTGCGAAATCGCGGTGGTGGAGGCGGACGAGAAGGGCAGGGCGATCAGAGCCTTTCACACGTACCTCAACCCGGAATGCCGCATGAACCACGTCGCGCAGAGCATCCACGGGTTGTCGACGTCGTTTCTCCTGGGGGCGCCGCGCTTCGCGGAGATCCAGGACGAATTCCTCGCCTTCGTGAAGGGCGCGACCATCGTCGCGCACAACGCGACCTTCGACCAGCACTTCATCGAAGGGGAGCTCGCGCGCGCGGGCGGGCCGTCCTTCTTCGGCTCCGTCAAAAAGATCGAGTGCTCCTGGCGCCGCGCACGGAGTCTCCTTCCCGTCGGGAAGAGGTCTTTGGAGGCGCTCTGCGAGCGCTTCGAGATCGGCACCGTCGACCGTTCGCTCCACGGGGCGCTCATCGACAGCGTGCTCCTGGGGCACGTCTGGGCGTCGCTCACCGCTTTGGAAAAAGGCGGCGTGATGCCGCTTCCCGTGCAGGCGAACCTGACGCCTGAGATCCGCCTGGCGCTTCGCCAGCCCCGCACCCCGAAGCTCGTCTGGGAGGGGCCGATCGAGGCCTGATCTCTGCCGGGAACTCCAAAAACGACGATGGGACCGCGTGAGCGGTCCCATCGTCATGTCGGGGCTGCGGATCGTCGTCTCAAGCCTCCCGCAGAATCACCGCAAGCCCGCCCAGGATGCCGACCAGCCCCACGAAGGCCATGACGGAGGTGGGCTCGTGCGCGACCAAGGCGGCGAGCACGAACGCCGTGACGGGCTCCAGGAGCGTCAGCGCGACGCCGGTCGCCGGGCTGATGCGCTTCAAGGCCTCGGAAAACGACAGGTACGCGACGCCCGTCACCATGACGCCCAAATAGACCGTGACGAGAAGGTCACTGATGGCCGGGGACGGGAGCCCCGAATTCACCCACGCGACGGGGAGTGCGATCAGCGACGCGGTCGTGAAGATCCAGGCGCTCGCACGGGCGCTCCCCGCGGTGCGCACGGCCTCTTCCGCGACGAACGCGTACAGCGCGTACGAGAACCCGGCGAAGAGGCACGCGGTGAAGCCGAGCGTCGAGAGTTCCGCATCGCCCGCGCGCGAGACCAGATCGGAAGAGCGTCGTGTAGGGAAAGA
>OGEN01001223.1_pt1 | contig 18164 bp, 14 predicted proteins | sample 1570671 | NCBI WGS metagenome assembly OGEN01 (sample SAMEA2582128, study PRJEB24529) | metagenome | biome: Human gut stool | place: China | collected 2011
CTTTGTTCTTTGTAGCAATTCTTGAATCATATTACATAATATATCCATTTGAGCCTTTCCACTTACTGCTAAAATTATCATCTCATTCTCTTTTATTGTAACATGATTAATATTATAGATTTCTAATCCGTATAAACTTTTTTCATTTGCAATGCTTGAAGTAATAAAGCCTTTTATTTTCCCTACAAAATCATTATTTTTTAAATACTTATATATTTCACCCCCAACAACGCCTGCTCCATATATATAGAAAGAATTATATAATCTTATTGTATTTTTAAATCCATCTATATCATATGTATTATTAATAACTGGTAATCTCTTTAATTTTTCATTAATAAGTACTTTAGATGTTCTTTCAAAATACATATCATGGTCAAATGTAATTTCTTGCAATTCGTTCCATTCATTATCCGACCAGTATTTCTTATCTATCTTTTCCATAATATCTTTGAATTCATTATTAATCTTAATAAGAAAACAATATTGATAAGCCCCAGACAATCTATTATAATTCCAGATATAATCTTGAAATTTAACATGCTGATATACATTCCACATAATAATACTATTTTCTTGTTCAACATCTTCTTTAATACTGTTAAATTCGTCACATATACAATATATTTTTTTAGGATTTTTAACAGATGCATCCGGATTATCAAATCTATAATTTATAACTGCATCTTTTAGGCATATCATACTCTTAGCTTTCATAAGAACCCTAAATGTAAATGCCACATCCTGATATGAAGCTCCTGGCGTAGTATTAAATTTTATATTATTATCCTTCAAAAATTTTTTTCTATATATAGCGCTCCATACACTTGCTGGAACTTCAAAAATATTAACATTTTCCATCGGAATAAAATTTTCATTATATTTAGCTTGTCTTAATATTTCATTATATTGAAAATGTGGCATACTATTTTCTCTATAAAAGTTATAATTTGCTTTTACAATATCCATTGTCTCGCCATTAGTAGCCACATATAATTTTTCAAACATATCCGGTTCTGCAAAATCATCACTTTCAACAATTCCCACATATGTTCCCTTTGCTGCTTCTATTCCGCAATTAACTGTATCTCCATATCCAGTATTATTTTTATCAATAACTTTAAATCTGTCATCAATTTTAACAAATTGATTAATAATATCTAATGAATTATCTGTAGAGCCATCATTTACACAAATAACTTCTATTTGTCTTAGTGTCTGTTTCCTTATACTTTCTAAACATTTATACAAATATTTTTCAACATTGTACACTGGTACTACAATTGTAATTAAAGTTTTTTTATCTTCAATATTCATATCTTTATCCTTTTATTCGTTTAAATAACATTTACAGTTACCTGGTGTAATCCATAAAATCTTTTGACTATCCACTTTCATGTCTATCAGCTCCATTTTTATCTGTTCATAAACTTCCTTTCTTGCAACAGCTATAACTATAATATCATATTCCAAACTTTTAATAATTGCCGGATTATAAATATCTATATTGGGATAATTTATTTTATCAGCTTTTTTATCAATCCATGCGACTATATTACAATTAGAATATCTTCTTAGCTGAGAATAATAATCCCGTCCAACTTTTCCAGCCCCATAAATTATAATATTTTTATTCTTCAATAACGCAATATCACTAAAACAATATTGCTGAAAAGCAAAAGGATCTGAACTTATATTAGACATATGGTTTACAATCTGATTTCCAAAATAAAAATCCAGTTCTTTTTCGTAATAATTATCAATTTTATATTTTATTAAAACACTTTGAATATTATTATATAATTTTATTTCCTTGCTTATGCCTGCTAATCCCATTCCATGTGATAAGGATTCACTTCTTACCCTATAATGATAATATGCCCTATTTATAATATACATTCGATCTGAATTGATTATTGCTGATATCATACAAACCAAGTCTTCGCCATAAGAACATTCATCATTAACATCATAATATGATTTAACTATGAGAGAACGCTTAAATAATTTTGACCATATACTATGCTCAATATTGGTATGTTGTACTAATATATTTCTTAAAAGCATACTTTTATCTTCAGGACATTCTATAAAACCTGTCTCAAAGTTAGTATTACTATAAGTGGCATTTCCTTTTTCATACCAATATCCTGTATGTACCATATCAACATCTTGCTTTAATATATACCCCAATAAGGACTCATACATGTTGTCATCGATATAATCATCCCCATCTACAAATCCTATATATTCCCCTTTTGCCTTCTGTAATCCAATTTTTCTTGCGGTTACAAGCCCACCATTTTTCTTATGAATAACTTCAATTCTATCATCAATGCTTGCATATTCATCACATATTAATCCTGATGTATCTGTGGACCCATCATCAACTAAAATAATCTGTAAATTTTTATAAGTCTGATTAATTATACTTTCTATACATTGTCTTACATATTTTTCAACATTATATATTGGGACAATTATGCTTATGGTAATAATATCATTCATAATTTCTACACCTTACATCTACTCTATTTTGATATTTTAAAAAATAAATCATGCCATTTTCAAACTACTTTTTCCAAGAATGAAATTCAAATATAATATATTTATTATGCATACATTTTCTTTTAAAAATATCGCTATCATTAATAACTTCTGTCATTTTATATATAGTATCTTAACTGGTTTCAACATCTAAGAAATAAATTTTTTCCCCTGTAACATTTCAATAAGTCAAAGACTCTTATTTCATACTCATCAATATTGCGCCCATTTTTTATTTATCATTATCAACATATCATAAAATATTATATTTTCATTTCATAAAATGCACTGGACATATTGCATTCATCCTTGTTCCAAAAACTACTACATCTACTATATCACCTCCGCATATTGTCTTACATATTTTTCTTTTTTGCTATGATGTTATACTGACTTATCTTTTAAACATCTTCTGAGAATGTATCTGGATGTTCTATATTAAAATTTTCATTACAAGTCATAATTGTTATTAAATCCTCAGTGTCACTTAGATTAATTATATTATGAGTCCATCCCGGTATCATATATACTGCTTCAATTTTTTCTCCTGAAACCTCAAAACTGATTTTTTCTCCTGTATTAATATTTCTTTCTTCTATCAGCCCATGCCCATGAACAACAATAAACTGCTCCCATTTTGAATTATGCCAGTGCTGACCTTTTGTTATCCCTGGCTTGCTGATATTGACACTGACTTGTCCACAATCTTCTGTATGCATAATTTCTGTAAACGAACCTCTTGCATCGCAATTCATTTTCAATAAATATTTCATTTTTTCTTTTGGAAAATATGTAAGAAAAAGTGAAAATAATTTCTTTGAAAAACTTTGTGCTGGCATCTTTGGCATAAATAAATTATCAGCCTGTTTTTTAAACTGCTCCAAAAGATCAACTATCTCTCCTAATGTAACTTTATAAGTATCAGTTATACAGCAATACTTTCCATCTTCTTTTATTACTGGCTCAATACCATAATATTCGCAATGTATAACTTTTCCTTCAAGAAGATTAATCATACCTTCCACAAGATCATCAATATATAAAACTTCAAGTTCAGTATTACGATTATTCACAACATATTCCTTATCATTAGCTATTGCCCAGCAGAATGTCGAAATTGCAGAGTTATAATTAGGGCGGCTATGTCCCATAATATTAACAAATCTATAAACATATACTGGAGCTTCTGTCTCTCTACTATATTTGAAAAATTCTTCCTCTGCTGCTTTCTTACTTATACCATACTCAGAATTTTCAAAACGGCCTAATAAGGTTGCCTGTACCGATGAAGCCAGCATTACTCCTGCCTTGTTATTATTTTTTTTTAGCAATTCAAGAAGTTCTGATGCAAACTCATAATTTTCTTTAATGAAAGCTCTCGAATCTTTCGGTCTGTTTACACCTGCAAAATTAAATACAAAATCTGCTTTTGCGCAGAAAAACTCTAAATCAGATTCAGAGTCATCTACATCATACTCATAGATTTCTTCTATTTTAAGTTCTGGTCTTGAAAAGTCTTTATTATCCCTTATATTTTTTAAATTATTGCAAAGAGCCGTTCCAATCATTCCCTTTGCCCCTGTCACTAGTATATTCATACATCATCTCCTTAGAATTATTTAATAAATATCAGCTATCCTTACGCCACACGATTTTATTAACTATATTTACATAACCTTGAATAATACGAACAACTTTCATTGATACATTCTCATCCACATAATCCGGGCAAGGCTTACCTACTATTCCCCTTTTTTTCATATCTATCGCCATATTTGTTGCTTGTAAAAGCTCTTGTGTAGTTATTCCTGCAAGTATAAAATCTCCTGCCTCTAATGCCTCTGGTCTCTCTGTCGAAGTACGTATACACACCGCTGCTATAGGATGTCCAATTGATAAATAAAACGAGGCCTCTTCTGGTAATGTTCCAGAATCTGATATAATTGCCAACGCATTCATCTGTAATTTATTATAATCATTAAATCCTAACGGCTCATTTATTATTACTCTGTCATCAAGTATAAACCCACTTGTTTCAAGCCTTTTTTTTGAACGCGGATGACATGAATAAAGAATCGGCATATCATATTTTTTAGCCAATTCGTTTATTGATGTAAATAATGATGTAAAATTATACTCAGAATCAATATTTTCTTCCCTATGTGCTGAAAGAAGTATGTATTTACCTGGTTTTAAATCCAATCGTTCTAGTATATCTGAATTTTCTATTTTTAAAAGATTACCTCGAAGCACTTCTGCCATTGGCGAACCTGTAACGTATGTTCTTTCTTTAGGCATTCCCATATCATTAAGATATTTTCTTGCTGCTTCTGAATATGGTAAATTTACATCAGAAATAACATCAACAATTCTACGATTAGTTTCTTCTGGGAGACATTCATCCTTACATCTGTTTCCAGCTTCCATATGAAAAATTGGAATGTGTAATCTTTTAGCCGAAATAGCCGATAAACAACTATTTGTATCTCCTAATACAAGTAATGCATCTGGTTTTATCTGATACATCAATTCATAAGAGTAAGCTATTATATTTCCACAAGTCTGACCAAGATTATCTCCAACTACATTCAGCCAAATATCAGGTGCATCCAAATCAAAATCAGACCAAAATATATCATTTAGATTTTTATCATAATTTTGTCCCGTATGTACAACACAACAATCAAAATACTTTCTGCATTGTTTGATTGTAGCTGCAAGGCGGATAATCTCAGGTCTTGTTCCAACAATTATAAGAAGTTTTATAGTTCTATCTTCTTTCCATTTAAAATCATACCCCATTAATTCTAACCTCCCAGAGTTAACTTACACTAATTTTCTGATAATCTTTTCTTAATATAATCAATTTCTTTTATTTTTTTCTTTGTTTCCTCTACATTAAGCATTCTAGTATTATTACTAGTAAATACTGTTAATGTATTCCTATGCTCATCACCATCTCTAAAATATTTATCATAATTTAGTCCACGATTATCTGCTGGTACACGATAAAAATCCCCCATATCAATTGCTTTGGCACATTCTTCATTAGTAAGAAGTGTTTCATACATCTTTTCACCATGACGTATTCCAATCACCTTGATATTCTCTTTATCCCCACCAAACAAATCACATACCGCTTCTGCCTGTGTCTTTATTGTACATGCTGGTGCCTTCATAATTAAAAGATCTCCATTTTGACCATTTTCAAAAGCAAAAAGCACTAAATCTACCGCCTCATCAAGTGACATTATAAACCGAGTCATAGTTGGCTCTGTTACTGTAATTGGATTTCCTGATTTTATCTGTTCAATCCAAAGCGGAATTACAGATCCTCTTGAACACAATACATTGCCATATCGTGTGCAACATATTTTAGTTTTTCCAGACATTCTTGATTTAGCAATTGCCACTTTTTCTTCAATGGCCTTCGTGATTCCCATCGCATTAATTGGATAAGCTGCTTTATCTGTTGACAAACATATAACAGATTCCACCCCCTCATCAATTGCCGCATTTAACACATTTTCTGTCCCAATAACATTAGTGCGAACTGCTTCCATTGGAAAAAACTCGCACGATGGAACCTGTTTTAATGCTGCAGCATGAAAAATATAATCAACGCCACGCATCGCAGAGCGTACAGACTCTATATTCCGCACGTCACCAATATAAAACTTAATCTTATCTGACACCTCCGGCATTTTAATCTGAAACTCGTGGCGCATATCATCCTGTTTCTTTTCATCCCTAGAAAAGATACGTATTTCAGCAATATCAGTTTTCAAAAATCTGTTTAATACTGCATTACCAAAGGAACCTGTTCCACCAGTAATCATCAGTGTTTTCCCATTAAACTGAGACATTTAATCGTCCTCCTAAAATCACAAATATCTTTCTATAAAAATATTAATTATTATAGAAAATTGCATTATATATTGTTTTTAATGATTCAGAACATTTATTTTTATCATTAATTTTTTTTGATGTTTTTATTTCATTTAAGCTCAAAGTTTCTGCAATATTTCTGTTTTCAAATATCATTTTTATATACTCAACTGCCTTTTCTTCATCTCCTAATGAATATAAATATCCATTATTTAAACTTTTTACAATCGATTTTGTACCACCAACACGGCTTGCAACAACAGGCACTCCTAATCTAATAGCTTCACAAATTGAATTTGATGAATTTTCGATAATAGATGATGATAAAAATACATTCGCAGTAAGATATTCTTTTAGCATTTCCTTCTCTGACTGTGGTCCAATAAATACGATTGTATTTTCTAAATCATTTTCTTTTATCATTTCTTGTATTATTTTTCCATAAATTTTTTTATTATCTATTGGATTTTCTCCGCATATTCTTATTTTAAGCATCGGATATTCTTTAGCCAGCATGCCTAACGGTTTTAATATTAAATGAAGCCCTTTTAAAGGATAGTTTGCCTGACTTATTAAAATGGTATACTTATCGCATGTATCATATTTCCAGTAATAATTACCATAAAATATTTCTCTTAATATCTCGCCGCAATGATAATATTTCAATTTAGGATTAATATGTAATACACTTTCTTTATCCCAATCTGTTCTTCCTGATACATATTGAACCATCAACAGATCTTCTATTTCATATTTTTGTTTTTTTTCCATAGATTCAATTGTTGTATCCGAATAAGATAAATCCAATCCAAACTTATAACATTCTGTACATTTGTATAATAATCCCTGAATATTTATCAAAACCTTTTCAACTATATTCATTTCTTTACAAGCTTTAATCATTGAATTTGCATGAATATATTCTGTTCCCCATATATGTATAATATCTGGATTAAAATCTACAATAATCTGCTTAAAGCGTTCAATTTGCTCATCTTGCCCATCGCATTCTCCTTGCCATTGAAACGAATAATATTTATAATCATTATATGTACCATCTTTAGCCCTACTATAATCTTTGATTGGAACACAAATTCCCATCTCATATTGTGAATCTTTTTTTAATTCGTTCCACATTCCTGATAACCATCCACCTGCATATGGCTTTTTAAAACCAAATTCGTCACTTAACTCAGGAAGCACTATATTACATAGCCATAACAATCTCACTTTATCATCCTCACAATCAAAGAAATCTCTCTCCATTTTTTATCTTATTATAAAATACCTTTCCAATATTCCGCTGATTATTATTATTATAAATAGCGTTCATTATTTTTTTATAATCTTCATCTGTTTTTTCATATTTTAAAAGTCCATCCAATAATTCATACATAAAATACATATCAGAATCCTTTTGTGGTATTTCACTGCAAAATAATTCTCTTATTCCTGACAATGTCCTAGATTCAAGTTCTTCTTCCAAATTAAATTTTATTACTTCATTATACATCCATTCTTCAATATACTCATTCAAGATTTTTTTCACTTTATCATCTATTGATAAACTACACCTTGATGAATTCAATGATCGTAACTCATGTGAATAATCTGCTAATCTCTTCTTAATACAATACAGAGAAGCCTCGTTATCATATCTATTCCATTTCATTAAAAGTCTTTTATTTAAATCATAATATTCGTTAAACATATCATGCTCATATTCATAATATTTCCCGACTGAGGCATTCATTTCACCAAATCCATATTCAAAAAAATTATAGACTGGATCTTTCATTATATATGCTGAACAAATATCTTCTGCAATTGAAATATTAAATAAAGAATCTGCTCCGTATACATCATTTCTAAATGGATGCAATAGCATCAATTCTTTTCTATACAAATTTGCCTGATTTGTAATTAGTTTTAATTTGTTAAGATTTATCCAATTATCCCTAAACTCTTCCTTATTTTTTAAATAATGATCTTTTTTTACCAAATTTCTATAATTCAGCCTGTCAAAAACTACTATATTTTGTTGTTTATCACATTTATGAATTAACACAGGTGTATAAATTACATCTGGCTTATACTTCTGTATTACAGTTGCAAATTTATTTAATGATTCTTTCTCTATTGTATCATCTGAATTTAATATATATATATACTTTCCACTTGCCAAGTTTACCCCATTATTAAAGCTTGCATATATCCATTGATTTTTTTGATGAATTACTCTTATTCTTTTATCTAATAATGCAATATCATCTAATACCTGTGGTGTATTATCTGTTGATCCATCATCAATAATTATATATTCAAAATCTTGAAATTTTTGATTTAAGACACTGTCAACCGCTGCTTTAACATACTTTTCATTATTATATACTGCCGTAATAATAGTAATTAATGACATTTTTTCTTAATATGATAATTGCAAATTTAATTACCACACATTCCTTTCTTTTAATATAGTAGCTCAATACTATTTAAATACTATATGCTTTTGATTTTTACATTTTAATTTGACCGCTTGGTTTGAGTATATTGCCCTCACAGAAATATGTCGATGCTTACGACAGTGATATATCTATTGATATACCTCAATATACTCATCATATCAAGTTACTGAAAAGTCCAATCAGAAAAGATTGGAGAGGAAATAACAGATAGCATAAAATTCAGCAATTCTGTCATTATAACCATATTAAATATATTTAATAAAATCACAATCTCCACCAATATATATTGCTCTTCTTCAAAAATTCTATATCATATATTCCCTTCACATCAATAAGAACTTTATTATGCTCTTGATCTTCTCCAAACATATTTTCTATATTTTCTATTCTATTTTCAACAAACTGCCTATGTGCAACAGCGACAATAATGCAGTCTACATTTTTAATATCATTTATAGAATATAATTTCACGCCATATTCTATATACGCATCCTCTCTATCAGCCCAAGGATCAACTATCCTAGGTTCTATTCCATATGTTCGTAGCTGTTTAATTATATCATATACTTTACTATTTCTTATATCCGGACAATTTTCTTTAAATGTCAATCCTAAAATAACAACATCAGCAGTTTTAGGAGCTAATCCTGCTTCAACCATTTTTTTCACTGCTTTATCTGCAATGTACATTCCCATACTATCATTTACTATTCTTCCATTTAAAACTATCTGACTATGATAGCCCAATCTTTCTGCTTCATATGTAAAATAATATGGGTCAACACCTATACAATGTCCTCCGACTAATCCTGGTCTAAAACCGAGCGCATTCCATTTTGTATTCATGCCATTTACAACTTCATTAGTATCAATCCCCATATGATCAAATGCCATTGCAAGTTCATTCATAAATGCTATATTAATGTCTCTTTGACTATTTTCAACTAATTTAATTGCTTCTGCTGTTTTTATTGAAGAAACTGGATAAGTTCCTGCTTCTATCACAATATCATATACTGACTTGATGGCAGACAATGCAACATAATTACAACCTGAAACTATTTTTTTTATATTTTCAAGACGATGCACTTTATCTCCAGGGTTAATTCTTTCTGGAGAATATCCAACCTCAAATTCTATATTAAATTTCAGTTTTGATTCTCTCTCAAGTATTGGTATACATACATTTTCTGTACAACCAGGATAAACCGTTGATTCATATACTACAATTGAATCTTTCATCATATTTCTTCCAACTATTTCTGATGCAGAAATAACTGGTTCAAGATTAGGCGTATGATCGTTATTGACCGGAGTCGGCACGGCAATTATAAAAAAGCTGGCTTCCTGTAATTTGGATTGGTCATTTGTAAATTCTACTTTTGTATTTTTTATTTCATCATTTCCCACTTCATTGGTAGGATCCTGTCCCATTTTGTATAGGTTAATTTTTGCTTTACTAATATCATATCCAATTACATCAATCCCCTTTTTTGCAAAAGCTACTGCAATTGGCATTCCTACATATCCCAATCCAACAACAGCAAGTTTTTTTTTCTTATTTAACAAATCATCATATATAGACATATTTGATATTCTCCTCATATCAACAATTATAATTTTAAAAAACTGTCTCTTACTTCATCTGGTAATAAATCCGATGTAATCCTATTTTTTTTGATAAAAAGTATCTTCTTCTCATCAATGTTCAATCTTTTTAGCAAATCTATAACAGACAATACTATTGCAGCACTAAATATAGCAATAACAATATAATCATATTTATTAGCATCTATATTTTTTAATTTATCAGCATCATTTGAATCGACATTTTCAACAATATTGCAATAATTACTCATTCTAATGTTTTCTATAAACCTATTTGCAAATACACCTTTTCCATATATAACGACATTATTATTCTTTTTTATTTCTGGATATATCTTGCATTGTTCATTTTCAAATAACTCATCGGGTATATCCATCATCATATGATGAACTAACTTATACAGTAAAAATTCTTTTGAACATCCACCCATTTTATTATATCTTTTATATGCATCTATTAAATTTAATGCTAACATTTTATATCTGATATCATCACCTTTTTTTGTTTGCCACAGAATTGAGGTATTTCTTACGCAATAATGATACCAACACCTAGAATCTATATAAATATTTTTCATATCTAAAAGCATTGGAAAAATCACTGCATCATCCACATTTTTTTTAAGTACCTCGTCACAATTAATTTGATGTTTTTTAAACAATTCTGTTTTTACAACTTTATCACACTGCGACATACAAATCGGCTGTTCATAAAAAGGATTCTCCGATACTTTATTACAAAATTCAGTCCAAAATTCATTTTTGTTATATTGACCTTCTGCTAATTGTATCGGTTGATCAGCAACGAATCCATTAAATTCCTTTTTCATACCATAAGCAACAATGTCTGGATGTCTTTCTTCTATAATTTTTACAACTTGTTCGTATGCAGTAGCTTCTATCCAATCATCAGGATCTAAATTAACAGCATAATCTCCATTTGCATGATTTATACCAGTTTTTCTGGCACTTACAATCCCACCATTTTCCTTATGTATAACAGTTATCCGTTCATCTATATTTGCATATTCATCACATATTAATCCACTATTGTCTGTAGAGCCATCATCGACTAATATGATTTCCAAATTTTTATAGGTCTGATTAATTACACTTTCTATAGCTTTTTTTATATATTTTTCAACATTATACACAGGAATAACTACCGAAATTTTTACACTATTCATAATATCTATTTTCCTTTTCTATTTTGAAACATATATATTCACAACTCTCTGTCGTGTCATAATTTCAAATTGATTAGTTAAAACAAATCTTCCAGAATATCCATACCCATAAATAACAATCGTCTTGTCCATGCATGAACACATTAAATTATCCAGCTTGTCTCTAAATTCTTTTAATTCTTCTAGCATCCGCTCTCCTATCTTAATGCCCTTTTCAACTGATAAATAACTCTTTCCATAATATCTTTTGGCCCAATTGTAATTCTTAATCTGAGGGCATCTTTATCAGTAAATAATCTTATAAGTAATCCATTTTCTTCCATATAAGCCCGCACTCTTCCAGCATCTGCATTATCAAGCTTTATAAAAATAAAATTAGACTCTGACTTATATGCCTTTACCCCTGGAATTTTATTTAATTCAGTATAAAACCACTCTCTGACTGAATTTGTCTCTAATTTCATTTTCTTATAATATTCCGTATCTTTAATTGCTGCCACCGCTATTTTCCTGCTTATTCCACATGCCCTGAACAATGGTAAGTCCAGGCATATCGTACGTCTTAATGGGTAACTGCATAATCCATAACCAATACGTATGTCAGCAAGTCCGTAGAATTTTGAAAAGGTTCTTGTTATTACTACATTGCTATATTTAGTAATGATTTTTTTCTCAAACTTATTATCATCATTTCCATATCCCCAATATGCTTCATCTAATAAAATAATCGAATTAGTATTTTCTCTTATCACTTTTTCAATATCATTGTATGATATTCCACATCCAGTCGGCATCTGTGGAGATGTAATAATAATTACTTTAGGATTATTTTCCTTAGCCTTTTGAAGAAGATCCTCTATATTATACTCATATGTATCTTCTTTTTCACATACCTCGTATGTAATACATTTTGCGAATTTGGCATCTGCAACACTCTTATAATAGCTCCAGCCAGGTGATGGAATTAAAACTATATCATTCTCATTAAGCAATATGCTTCCTATTGATTTAATAACTTCTGCTGAACCATTATGTATAAAAATATTATTAGATGAAATTCCTAATGATGAGGATAATGTCTCAACTAATTCATCATTTCTTCCCAAATCATATAAATACAAATCTTCCATTGTAATATTTTTCAATACCTCCAGACATTTAGGAGATGGCTTGAATAAATTCTCATTTAAATGAAGCCTTCCACTTTTCTGTACTGTTGGTACTGAATGATATGACTTAACTTCCGAATATTTCGAAAACACCTTGATAACTTCATTAGACTGATCAAGATTCTCATTCATAAACTCTTCAAAAGAATTATCAAACTGCTTGAATTCTTCTAATGTGTCAAATTCCAATACCTTGTTTTTTTCACGTTCAACCTTTTTTAATTTTAATTCATCAATATGTTGAATATGGAAATCATCCATTAACATATTCCTTGTATTCATGTCATTCCATTCTTCATTCATATATTTAACAAATGTATCAGAAAACTTTCTGTCAAAAAAGCAGTCCCCTATTGTATACCACGCTTTTCCACCACCTCGTTTAATACTTGTTATATAGCCATCTTTATCCTCTTCTAATACGCAATATTCATCGCAGTATTCTTCTGAATACACACATGAATAATATGGTGAATAGACATATTTATGAAACACATTATCTGCATAGTAATTATCAGAACATAAAATATATGAATTTTTCATATAATTCTGTACTTTATATAGTGACGCTATATTATTGTATTTATCATAATCATCATTGTGAATTAAAATAACCCCATATTTGTCTCTCAAATATTGAAATTTTTCCTGCATAAACCCAGTTACAATTATAATTTCCTTAACACCAGCTTCCTGTAACTGTCGTATTTCTCTTTCAATAAGTATCTCACCTTTAACACGGAACAACCCTTTAGGAAGAACATTAGATAAAGGCATGCATCTTGCACTATAACCAGCAGCCATAATAATTGCATTATCAACCTTGTATGGTTTCAATATATTTAATTCTTCCTCAGTAAGTAAATTTCCTTCTTTATTCTCTGCCTTATATTGTAATTTTTTAAATTCTTCGTAAGTCATAACTACTCCTCTCCAAATTCAATCAACGTTGCAAGATGCTGTGGTTTTCTTTTATCTACTGGAGGTGGTGTCATATAATCATCACCATACATGTATCTGAGAAAACCGTCTGTATCCTTCGGTGCAAAAGCTACCATATCTTCGAATTTTATTTCTTCATAGTCTGTAAGCCATGAACGAAGGTATCCTTTACTTTCTTGTTTCCAATGCCAGCCTGTTGTTCTAACATATTTTGTTTCTATTCCAGCATACTTTTGCGATAATTTATCATACTCTTTGGCAACAAGTCTCATTGGAATTAATGCAAGAAGTTTGTATGCTAATTTTTTTAATATATTTTTTTCATATCTGGCACCAACAACAGAATAACCTATTTTTCTTGCTATAAAACTTCTAAGATTAAATATCGACTTTGAAAACCCTTTTTCCGGCATATTATCGCATGGAAAAATATCTAAAAATATGCCATTCCTACTTTTTATCATCTCATGATCACTTCTAAAAAACTTTGTATTATTTTTTAGAACTCTGCCATACTCCCATCGATATCCTGAATCGGTATGATATGTCTGCCAAAAATATTTGTCTCCAAATTCATTCTGACACACTTCACAAAACTTATCATAATCTTTTCTCAACATTCTGATATCTATATCATCATCCCATGGAATGAAGCCTCCATATCTGACCGCTCCCAGCAATGTTCCGCCATCTAATTCATAGATTATATCATATTTTCTACATATTCTATCAACCTCTTTAAGCATTTCTAATTCTACGTTCTGTATCTTTTTAAAAGTCTCATCATTATATTCAAAGCTCATATTTTACCTCAATATTTCTCTGTATAATATTATATTTCTAACTCTATCTCTTTCCCACCGATAAAATCATTATCAAAATAAAATCCTTCAAGAATATTTTTCGATATATTACACATACCATTCAACATATTAAAAAATAAAATATCTTCCAAGCTTTCTGTTCTATCTGACATTGATTTTATGCATTCACTGCAATTGACAGCTAATATTGTCTTATAAATACTGATATAATCATTAATAAAGTCAACTACGCCACAATTTACTTTTTCCTTAACATTGAAATTTTTCTGGCTCTTTCTATCAGGCTGGCATACTGCATTTCCTCTGTCATCAATGTATCTGATCATACCATGTGGAGCCGTAATAAATGTCTCTATATACATATTCTTATTACTTGCAATACTTTTTTCTGCAGTATAATCATCACCATACTGAAAACACCCATCCATTGTTATTTCATTGTTATAAATATTATCTTTTGACAAACATGCATAAAAGCAATACCCTTTTGTCTTAATTCCAGTTAATCGTTGCAGATAATACTGATTTGTTCCATAGTATCCCAAATCAACTGTTCCATAAGATAATCCCTTTTTCATATCACCATCTGATGTAAGATAAGCAAGATAATTTTTTCTTTCTTTTTTAGCCTGTTCCATTATTTTATCTTTGTATGGCTGAATCCACTTTAATATGTTCTTACTGTCCCCCACTGCATTAATCTGTCGGTCATTGTATTCCGATGTTTCATCTGTAACGATTATCTCAAATCTTGATTTCATATAGTCAGCAAATGTTCCTACATAAGGGAAAGCCACAACTCTATTAAAGTCATCTTCATTCTCCATGGTTGCTATATATATAAGCCTTCTTGATATCGGCAGATAACACCACTCCTGTTCGTATCCATCATCTAATAATTCTGCAACCATTGTGTAATCTTTCTCAAGGAAATACCCATCTCTGGCAAAGAATAATAACTTGTCTATTTCGTCTTTTCTTGAATTGTAGTAAAGCCATATAAGAAATTTTTCAAGTAATGGACCATAAACACAATATCCATAAATCTCACTATCTTCAAATGAGACCTTCCCCTTTGTACTACACAATGCAAATGGACTATTAAACAGCTTGGCAGCCACTAATCCAAGACATATACTGTCTGATACTGTATTAACATCTGATGCCAATTCTGCCATAGATGAATTCATAAGCATATCTTTAGCACCCATAACATAATATGAATCTATCCCATATCTTACTGGATTTTTAACATCACATGTTTTATTATCTCCTATATGTAGACATTTGTTACCCTTACCAACCAATTTAAAATATTTTTCCCATAATGAACCTGATACTTTATCAGCCTTTTTCTCACATGATATCCATATATATTCATCATCTGGTACTGTCACTCCACATTTATCTAAAATACGCTTAATATCCTGTATTGTATAGTACATGTCACTTATAAAATATACTTTTTTCCACATGTTAAACAATACTCATACAAATCTGCAATATCTCTTCTTACAATACACAAATCTATATCTATATCTTTCTCCATCTTCATGATATCCGATATATTCTCATCTGTGAGATTCATACACTTCTTTATCTGTTCATATATTTCGTTAATATTTGCATATGGTCCACATTTTGCAGCAACTTGTGCTCTTATATAGGAAATTTCACAATCTAATTTTAATTCCGCTCTTACCTTTTCTCCTAACAGTCTGAATACATCTTCTGGTGAAAAAACTTTTCTCATTATCAATGTATCAAATATATCAAATGAAACAATGTCTGCTTTGTCTATCTTGTCTTTTAACTCCTGATATGAGCTTTCCCAATACTTATTCTTCTCATATCTTGTATCTTTATCTGATAAAACGGCTATTCTTCCATCTGCATAATACACTGGAACTGTAACATCATTTGCAATTCTTTTGTATATTATCTCATAGTTAGATGGGTCTGAATTAATAATAATTGCATCTACATAATTCTCTACATTCTTTATAGATATTACTTTAATTCCACATAATTCTTTTCCAACATTACTTTCATCCCTATCCAAAATTCCAGCAATATTAAAGTCAGTTATCCCTGGGAGAAGCGTTGCACTACGCCTTCCCATTCCATATATTGCAATTCTCTTGTTTTTTATGCCGCTAAAATTATGTCTGAAATTTTCAATTTCTATATCATATTTAGACTTCTGTTCCATGTATATAATCCTTCTCATTTAGTATGTTTCATTGTCTGATATTTACATCTGTTCTGCTGCTTTTACAAATTCTGTATTGTCATTACCACAACCACCACATATCTTACAAAGCTTCACAAATCCTTTTGCCATATTACCATTACTGTGTTCTAGTATTGCTTCTTTTGCTCTGTCATCATCATCAAGTGTTCTTAAATCAATATAATCATCTGATACATTTTTTAATAACTTTGCCTTATCAGCACTCCAGGATACATGGCAATAATAATACTTTCCATCATTAAGTCCATGAAATATTGGTCCGCATGAAAGCATATGTTCTCTTACTTTATCAAAATCATACATTCTGTTATTAACAGGGAATCCAAAATCACACCATCTAAGAGAACGATTTACTGAATATCTTAAACCAGCATCACTTACTATCTTTACAGCCGAATCAAATCTTTTTTTATAATCTACTACATCTGTGTAGTCACTGAAATCATATTTAACATTATACTTTTTTGATATTTCTATAAGCTGTTCATCCGGCAGTAATGTTCCATTAGTGATAATCCCAATATTACCTATTCTATTACCATACCTATCACCAATCTGCCTTATCATGTCTGCAAGTTCACCATTAATAAGCGGTTCTCCACCAAGAATTTCATATGCAACAATATAATCCACGTGTCTGAACAACAATTCTAAATCCTCTAATATATCTTTAGCTGTATAATCTACATGTTCCCTATAATATGGCATAAACATATTACAATGCTTACATTTTAAAGTGCATCGTGATGTTATTGTACTATGTACTTCCATTAAACAGACTTTTTTCTTATAATTCCAAAACCACTCAGTAAGGAACTGCTCCATTGAGCAAAAATCTTTTCCTGACTGTAACCCAAATTTTTCAAGGTCTTCCCCAACTAAAGCAGCATTTCTGTTAGCTGTCATAATTACTATTTTATAATTTTTCAAATCATTTTTTACATCATCAACATGTTTTACTGATATGCCTTTAAATTCACAGTTGCATTTCTCTTTATCGCTATCTACAATGTATGCAATATTAAAACTACTCTTAAAAAAATCTATGTTATCATGAGCTACTTTTCCAAACCCATATATAACCAATTCACTTATATCTTTCCAATCATCTGTCAATTTACTTTTCATATCTATCACCTAATGTTTTATTCAATCTTGTGGCAAGCAAAAAGCCCTGCATACAAATGCAGGGCTTTACACATCAATCGTAATTCTATCCATATTACCGATATTATATCAATTAAAGCGACTCCATTCGCATGTTGATAATAATTCCTGTA
>OGEN01001231.1_pt1 | contig 18071 bp, 13 predicted proteins | sample 1570671 | NCBI WGS metagenome assembly OGEN01 (sample SAMEA2582128, study PRJEB24529) | metagenome | biome: Human gut stool | place: China | collected 2011
GCCTGATCGGCCCCGAGCGCGCGGGCACGCGCCACCGCCCAACGGGCGGCGGCTTCGGTGTCGGTATCCGTCTTCGGGTCGTTCATCGTTTGGCTCTTCGTCTTCCGCACCGGCGGGGTGCCTTCAAGGGTGAGTGAGGTTTTCGGGCGGGGCTTCGCCCCGAGGGCGTTCGGAGAACGCCGTCATCCGTCGGGAAGGCCCTTCGTCCTGCGGACTTCTCAACGGCGAAAGAGCCTCGGAGCGCCCTTCGGAACCCGTTATCATAAGGGGTCTTCCATTTCCCTTTTCCAAGTTTCAAAGAGAGACCCATGCGTCAGGATCCCCATCAAGATTTTCAGGACGACGATGAAGAGGACGTCTACCGCGGCCCGTCGAAGTCGCAGTTGAAGCGCGAGCAGCTTGAGCTTCAGGCGCTCGGCAAGGAAATGACGGGATTGGGCGACGAACAGTTGAAGCGCATCGGCCTTCCTGAAGACGTCCTTTTTGAGATCAAGGAATTCCGCCGCATGAGGAGCTTCGGCGCGCAGCGCCGTCAGCTTCAACTGATCGGCAAGAAGATGCGCGACATGGACCCGAAGGCCGTGCGCGAAGCGATCGACCGCGCGACGGGCGAGTCCCGTGCGGCCGTGGCGCTTCTGCACCGCTGCGAGACGCTCCGCGACCGGATGATCGCCGACGACGCGGCGCTCACCGCCTTCATCAGCGAGCATCCCGAGGTGGACATTCAGGCGCTTCGCACGCTCGTTCGCGGCGCCCGCCGCGAACGCGACGCGGCGAAGCCCCCGAAGAGCGCGCGCGAACTCTACAAGTTCCTCCACCGCACGCTCGAAGAACCCATTTCGCTCTACGCCGAAGATGAGGACGAGGCCGAAGACCTCGACCGCTGATTCCCCCGCATCCACTGCTTTTTCCGGCACCATCATGAAGCCTCCCCGCAGCGCCGACAACGAACTGATCCTCGGCCTCGTCTCGATTTCCGACCGCGCGAGCCGCGGCGTCTACGACGACGAGGGCATTCCCAACCTGGAAGCGTGGTGCCGCAAGGCGATCACCACGCCGATCAAGGTCCACAAGCGCCTCATCCCCGATGAGCGCTTCGACATTGAAAAGACACTCCGTGAGTTGGTCGACATCATCGGCTGCGACCTCATCCTCACGACGGGCGGAACGGGGCCCGCTCGCCGCGACGTGACGCCGGAGGCGACGCTTGCGGTCGCCACGCGCGAGATGCCGGGCTTCGGCGAACAGATGCGCGCGATCTCGGGGCACTTCGTCCCGACGGCGATCCTCTCGCGCCAGGTCGCAGTCCTTCGCGAAACGCCCGACCATGCCGCGCTCATCATCAACCTGCCCGGCCGTCCCAAGGCGATCGCCGAGACGTTGGAAGGCCTGCGCGACGATGAGGGAAAGACGATCGTCAACGGCATCTTCGCGGCCGTCCCCTACTGCATCGACCTGATCGGCGGCCCCTACATCGAGACGGACGAGTCGGTCGTGAAGACCTTCCGTCCGAAGAACGCCGTGAAGCCCAAGAAAGCGGAAGAGAACCAAGCCAAAGAGGCTGCGTCTGAAACGCCCAAGGCTGAAGTGAAGTCGGAGGAAGTGAAGGCACCCTCCGCCAAACCTGCGGAACCCGTCTCCCCGGCGGAAAAGCCCGCGGCGCCCCGACAGGAAGCGGCTCAGAAGGTTCAGGACGAAAAGCCCGCCTTCGCCCCGAAGGACATCCTCACGGTGATGCCGCGGCGCGCCCAGCGCGGCGCCGACCTCACCGTCGTGTGGCTCCACGGCATGGGGGTCGACAACCGCGACTTCGCGCCCTTCCCGGACGAGCTTTTGGAGTTCGGCGCGCCCGTCTGCCGCTTCGTCCTCCCGAACGCCCCCGTGCGCGAGATTTCCGCGCATCCGGGCTATCCGCTTCGCGCCTGGTACGACATCAGAAGCGACCGCATCGACGAAAACGAGGACCAGATCGGCATCACCGAGTCCGCCCGCCGCGTCGCGAAGCTGATCGACGAAATCGCCGCTCAGGGCGTTCCCTACGAGCGCATCGTGTTGGGCGGCTTCTCGCAGGGTGCGGCGATTTCGCTTCATACGGGTCTGCGTCTGCGGCGTCCCTTGGGCGGGATCGTGGCGCTCTCGGGGTACCTTCCCCTCGCGACGCGACTTTACGGCGAGGCGACCGACGCCGGCCGCCGCACCCCGATCTTCATGGCGCACGGGCTCTTCGACGACGTGGTGTCGCCGCTCGTCGCGGAGCGCGGCGCGTCGCTGCTCTCTGAAGTGAACCGTTCCTTCCTCTGGCGCACCTATGACGTCGACCACGGTCTGGCCCGGGAAGAACTTGCGGACCTCGCGGCGTTCCTGAGGAACGTGGCGGGTTGACGGGGTAGGACTTCGGCCCACGGACGGGCGGCCTTCGGGTCGCCCGCCGTCGTTTTGAGATCTGTCCGTCCGTCGGCGCGGACGACTTCGAAGCAGCATCCGCACGGTGGCCTTTCTGTCTTTCGGACGACGCTCCGGGGTGCAGACAACAAAAAAGGCACTCTTTAAAGTGCCTTTTGCTTTACTCAATTTCTCGCAACAACCTGGTTTTCACAAAGTCCTAGGTCATTGGTCCCCGAGGAGAGACTCGAACTCTCACGGTTTTACCCGGCGGATTTTGAATCCGCTGCGTCTACCATTCCGCCACCCGGGGGGAGTTGCGAAGTATGCCGCAACCATGGGGCTGCCGTCAAGTTTTGACCGCACAGCAAATCAAAGCACTCGGATCATCTGCGAGGGATCCGAGGTCCGCAGAGCCTCTGCCGCGTCGCGCACGCTCCGGCCGTCCGGAAGCACCGCATCGGGTTCCACATCAAGCCAAGGGACCAGCACGAAGAGACGCCCGGTCATCCTGGGGTGCGGGAGCGTGAGCACGTCCGTCTCACGGGTTTCCCCATCCATCCGAAGCAGATCCAGATCCAACGTACGCGGCGCGTTGACGAGGCCCTTCGGCCGCACGCGGCCGAAGGCCTCTTCCATCGCCTGAAGCTCCTTGAGGAGCGCTTCGGGCGTGAGGGTCGTTTCCAAAAGCGCGACGGCGTTCACGTAGTCGGGGCCGCCCGCATCGACGGGCGAGGTCGCGTAGAAGCGGCTCGCCCGGATGCTCAGGACGCCCTCGATGCGGCCGATCGCTTTCAGGGCTTCACGAAGCGTCCCGGCGGCGTCGCCCAAATTGGCACCCAACCCCACCAAGGCGCGGCGGGGCGTACGGTCAGTGGCGCTCACGATTCGCCCTCCGGGCGCTTCGTGCGGGAACAGCGTCGCGGACGACGGCGGCGACGCTTCTTTTCTTCGCCGCCCTCAGGGACGGCGTCGACACCCGCGTCTTGACGGCGCTTGGCGCCCTGCCTCGCCGCATCGCCCGTACGGCGGGCCTCAACCTGAGCTTCAGAGATGAGCATCGCACGGGATTCGTCGTCGCCCTCCGCGAAGCGCTCCCACCACGTCACCTGCTCGACCGGGACGTGACCCGTCATCGAACGGAGCAGCATGAAGTCGTAGGCCGCGCGGTAGCGCGGGTGGTGGATCACCGAGTAGGCGGACTTGCCGGTACGGCGCTCCAACTTCCCCTGAAGCATCCAAAGGTCGTGCATGTCGTTTTGGAAGCGCCGTTGGATCGAAAGCTGCTGCGTCTGCGTGTCGAGCACCTCGGTCGAGGCGGCATGAAGGGCCGCCATGCGGCCCATGCCGCGGTTTTCTTCGTTGTGGCGCCAACGCTTGACGACCTGAGGCCAAAGAAGCGTCCCGAAGAGAAACGACGGCGAAATCTTCTTCCCGACCGCGATGCGCTCGTCGGTGCGCTCCAGCGCCAGCATCAAAAACTTCTCGCCGTCGGGCTCCGAGAGCACCACGGAGAGGACCGGCAGGATCGCCTTGTCGAGGCCTTCTTCGCGAAGCTTTTTGAGGCACGCCACGGCGTGCCCGCAGGTAAAGAGCTTCAAAAGCTCGTCGACCAGTCGGGCCGAAGGCACGTTCATGAGGAGTTTGCCCATCTTCGGGATGGGGCGCTCCGTCGCGCGCTCGATCCGAAAACCGAGTTTCGCCGCGATGCGCACGGCGCGCATCATGCGCACCGGGTCTTCGCGGTAGCGCTCTTCCGGGACGCCGATCATGCGCAGGCGCCGCGCCTCGATGTCCTCAAACCCCTGGTGGTAGTCGAAGAGCTCTTCGGTCGCCGGGTCGTAGTAGAGCGCGTTGATCGTGAAATCGCGGCGCGCCGCGTCCTCCCACATTTCGCCGAAGACGTTGTCGGAGACGACGCGTCCCGCGGCGTCCTTCCGGACGCCGGCGCCCTCCAAGGCGCGGAAGGTCGAGCACTCGATCACTTCGGTGCCGAACATCACGTGCACGAGGCGGAAGCGTCGGCCGATGATGACCGCGCGCCGCTGCGCGCGCTTCACCTCTTCGGGCGTCGCGTCCGTCGCGACGTCGAAGTCCTTGGGCGAGACGCCCAAAAGGAGGTCGCGCACGGCGCCCCCCACGATGTAGGCCTTGTAGCCGCGGCGGTGCAGCGCCTCGCAGGTCTTTCTCGCCTGCCAGGAGACGAGCGCCGGATCAATCCCGTGCTCGTCCTTCGTGAGGACGCGCGGCGTCTTCACGATCTCGGTCGTGGGCCCGCGGTCCATCCAGGAGCGAACGCGCTCCACAAACTGCTCAAACATGAGCACCCTCCTTCGGGAAGAGCTCGATCGTCGCCCAACCACGTTGAAGCGCCACATCGGCCAACACGGGCGACGCGTTCACCGCTACGGCGCGGCTACCCGCGCCGTAGCCCGCCGCGAAGTCAAGGAGCGGCAGATCGTTCATCGAGTCGCTGTAGGCCTCCACCGCCTCGACCTTGTCGCCGCAGAGCGTTTCGCGGATGCGGATGAAGTCGCGGACGAGCTTCAGCTTCCCCGCACCGTAGCTGTGCGGGCCGTCGAGCCGCCCCGTGAATTCACCCTTCTCATCCTCTTCGGGACGCGCCGCGACGAGGTTCGTGATGCCGAAGAGCGCCGCCACGGGGGCGGAGACGAAGCTGTGGGTGCCGGTCGCCAAAAGGAGCGTCCAACCCGCCCTGCGGCGCTCGTCCACGAGGGCGAGCGCCTCGGGCTTCACGGCCGGGCGGATCACTTCGTCGATGAAGGCGTCGAGCCAGGCGTCGAGATAGATGCGCTGAAAGCGCGCGAGAAGCTTCAGATGAAAGCCCGTCAGCGCCTCGGGGTCGAATTCGCCTCTGTGGTAGTCGGCGTTCAATCGGTCGGCCTCGGCCAGGATCGGCGCCGGGTCGACCCCTGCGTACTTGGCGACCCAGCGCGGCCACAGGTCGCCCGAATCGAGGGGCAGCAGGGTGTGGTCGAGGTCGAATACGGCTAATTTCATGTCGTCGGTTCAGTATTGTTGGGGGGCGCGTCAGTCGAGTCCGCGGCCCGTCTCCGTCAAAACGCGCGCGGCCTCGCGCACGAGCGCCAGGGTGACCTTGCGCTTGGTGCGGAGCGCCAGCTGATTCGCGAGGTCGAAGACGCGCGTCAACGCCCGCATGTTGCGGGGGAGGTGCGTACGCATCCACGCGGCCATCGCGGGCGTGAGCTCGATTCCCCGCATCGCGGCGGCGCGGCCGAGCACTTCAAAGGCGGCTTCTTCCGAAAGCGGCTTCACGGCGTAGGAGAGCCCCCACGCCAGGCGGCTCTTCACCCCGTCGGGGAGCGGCAGCCGTGCGGAGGGGAGACGCCCCGCACAGATGAGGCGCGCGTCCGCATCGCCGTAGACGGCGTTCTGGAGTGCGAAAAGCTGACGCGCGTAGCCCGTGTCGAGCAGGTCGACGTCGTCGACCGTGTAGAGCTTCGTGCCGGGCACGTAGCCCGGAACGGGCTGCGTGCGCTCCGCACTTTCAGGATCGACGGCGGTGAGCAGGTGCGTGAGTCCGGCGCCTTTCGGTCCGTGCAGATAGAGGAACTTCGGACCGCGTCCTTCGCGCATTTCCGAGAGTGCCGCCAAGGCTTCGGCGTTCTCGCCGACGATGAAGTTCTCCAACGTCGGTCGTTCGCGCTCCTGGAGCTCAGGAAGGTCGAGAAGGTACTGATCGGGTTCCTGCATGGAATTGGGCGGAAGGTCTGCGCACCTCGGACTGCGCTCAAGATTTTCAGTGCCGTGAGTTTACCGCGATTTGGAGCCCCGCACCCGACGCCCGATCTCTTTTCATGAAGACGAAGACCCCTGAAGGAAGGCCCGTTCTGAGGGGTGCGTCCGGATCTTCGTCTTATACTCACGGCCATCCCGACAACCCCCGGGGCCGAGAGGCTTCCGGACCCCATCCGAGACTCATCCACCATGACTCAGCTTTCCTACGCGGCCGCCGGCGTTTCGATCGACGCCGGCGACGAACTCGTCGAACGCATCAAGCCCGCCGCCAAGCGCACCCTCGTGCCCGGCGTGTTGGGCTCCATCGGCGGCTTCGGCGCGCTCTTCGAAGTCGGCAAGGACTACAAGAACCCCGTGTTGGTGACGGGGACGGACGGCGTGGGCACGAAGCTCATGCTCGCCTTCCAACTCGGCCGCCACGACACGGTCGGTCAGGACCTGGTCGCCATGAGCGTGAACGACATCCTCGTGCAGGGTGCGAAGAGCCTCTTCTTCCTCGACTACTTCGCCTGCGGGAAGTTGGACGTCGACGTCGCCGCCCGCGTGGTGACGGGTGTGGCGAAAGGCTGCGAGCTGGCCGGCTGCGCCCTGATCGGCGGCGAAACCGCCGAGATGCCCGGCATGTACCCCGAAGGCGAATACGACCTCGCGGGCTTCGCCGTGGGCGTCGTCGAAAAGGACCGCATCATCGACGGGACGCGCATCGCCCAGGGGGACGTCATTCTGGGTTTGGCGTCGAGCGGCCCGCACTCGAACGGCTTTTCGTTGATCCGCAAGGTGGTCGACGTCGCCGGCGCCGACTGGTCGATGCCCTTTGACGGCGCGACGCTTGCGGACCGCGTGATGGAGCCGACCCGCATCTACGTGAAGTCCGTTCTGGAAGTCCTGAAGACGGTCGACATCAAGGGCATGGCCCACATCACCGGAGGCGGCCTCATCGAAAACGTGCCCCGCGTGCTGCCCGAAGGCGTTCAGGCCCGCATCGACGGGAAGAGCTGGACGCGTCCCGCGATCTTCGACTGGCTCGAAGAAAAGGGCAACATCGACCGCCACGAAATGCACCGCGTCTTCAACAACGGCATCGGCATGGTCGTGATCGTCTCGGCGGAAGACGCCGAACGCGCCCGCGCCGCCTTCGCGGCGCAGGGCGAAACGGTCTTCACGATCGGCACGATCGAAGCGCTCCCCGAAGGGGAAGCCCGTTGCGTTGTCTGCTGAGCAGCTTGACCTGAGAATCAGGGCCGCAGCTCCTTCGAGGGGTTGCGGCCCATTTGTTTTCACCGACAGCGTTCCGCCGCCGCGAGAACGGCTTCGAACGCTCCCGGCCGGAAGGGATCCACCCACAGAACGTCCTCGGGCATCCCGCGAAGCCACGTGAGCTGGCGCTTCGCCAACTGACGCGTCGCCGCGATGCCGGCCAACCGGAAGGCCGCCGCATCGGTTTCGCCCTTCAGGTACGCGACCGCCTGGCGGTACCCCACCGCCCGCATGGCGGGGCTCTCGGGGTCGAAGTCCGGACGCGCCATCAGGCGGCGGACTTCTTCGAGAAACCCTTGGGCGAGCATCTGGTCGAAGCGCACTTCGATGCGCTTGTGAAGGAGTTGGCGGTCTTCGGGCACCAACCCGACCGTGAGGAAGGGAAAAGGCGGATCTTTGGGCGCCGTATGAAAGCTCGACAAGGGCTTGCCCGTCATGCGCCAGACTTCAAGCGCACGGCCGATCCGCTGTGAATCGTTGGGTGCCAAACGCGCCGCCGTCACGGGGTCGACTTCCGCCAATTTTGCGTGCATCGCGGGCCAACCCAACTCGGCCGCTTCCCGCGCCACCGCTTCGCGGACCTCCGGAGGCGTGGAAGGCATGTCGTTCAGGCCTTCGCGCAGCGCCTTTGCGTAAAGCATCGTGCCGCCCACGATGAGAGGGAGGTTTCCGCGCGCCCGGATTTCCGGCACCAGGCGCACCGCGTCCGCCACGAAGTCCGCCGCGCTGTAGCTCTCGCCGATATCACGGACGTCCAGGAGATGGTGCGGGCAGACCGCCCGCTCCGCGGCCGTCGGCTTGGCGCTTCCCACGTCCATTCCACGGTAGACGAGCGCCGAGTCGATCGAAATGACCTCCGACGGGATGCGCTTCGCGATCTCCAACGACATCGCGGACTTCCCCGAAGCCGTGGGTCCCAAAAGAAGAAGTGCGATGGGCTTCTGCGAGACTTCCATCAGCGCCCCCGCATGAAGAGCTTGTCGAGTTCAGCCAACGTCACCTGCGTCCACGTGGGGCGGCCGTGATTGCACTGATCGCTCCGTTCCGTGCGCTCCATCGAGCGGAGAAGCGCATTCATCTCCTCCATCGTGAGACGGCGGTTGGCGCGCACCGATCCGTGGCAGGCCATCGTGGCGAGGATGTGGTTGCGCTTTTCAAGGACGACGCGGGACTCTCCGAATTCCGCAAGGTCCGCGAGGACCTCGCGGACCATCGTCTCGAGCTCTTCACCCGCCACGTCGGAGATCACCGAGGGAACGCTTCGGATCACGAGGCTCCGCTCGCCCGCAGGGCTGAGGTCCAGCCCCATCGCGCGGAGCTCGTCCGCGTGCGCCTGGGCGTTCGCGACCTCCGTCACCGTCGCCTGCATCACCTGAGGAATGAGGAGCGGCTGCACGGGCAGACGCCCTTCGTCCGCATCCTTCTTCAGCTTCTCGTACGTGATCCGCTCGGCGGCGGCATGCATGTCGACGATGACGAGGCCCTCTTCGTTTTCCGCAAGCACGTAGATCCCGGCCACCTGCGCGAGGGGTCGGCCCAGCATGCCCCAAAGGGGCTGCGGCTCGGCCGCAGGTTGCGGCATAGGAGCGGCAACCCGGACTTCGGGAACCTCATGGTGGACCTCCGCGGCGGAACCGTCGTCCACCAAAGCACCTGCGCTCTCCGGCAGATCGTCGACCGGCAACGGCGCAGGGACTTCGCCCTGCGCTTGGGCGGAAGGCGCCGCCCAAACGTCTTCCGAAACGGAGGGAGCAACCACTCCGGCACATTCCCTCTCAACCTCCGTGTCGTTCGGCATGGGCGGCGTCGGCGGCATGAGAGAGGTGGACGGGGCAGCGCCTTCAGCCGAAACCGTGACGGCCTCCCGCTGTCCGGGAGTGGGCTCCTGCGTCGGAAGAGACGGTTCATCCCTGACGCCCTCCATGAGCGAGAGGGCGGCCTCGACCGCCGTTGCGCTCGGCATTTCCGAGTGATGATGCGAAGCGGCGGAACGTCCGCCGAAGCCGGACGAGCCCGCATGGAATTGGGCGGGAGGCACCGGCGCGGACGACGTCGCCCGCACCGCGGCATGGAAGCCGTCAAAGAGCGAGGGCGTCGTGGGCGCGGATGAAGGAGAGGCTGGCTCCGAAGACTTGGGCGCAACCGTCGGTTCAGCGGAAGCAGAAGCAGGCGCCAACGCGGTCTCCACCGCCTTCTGCACGAAGGCGTGGATGCGGCCCGAATCCCGGAAGCGCACTTCGGTCTTCGTCGGGTGCACGTTGACGTCGACTTCCGTGGGGGCAATCGTCAGGAAAAGGCAGTAGGAGGGCTGCAGCTGTCCGTGGAGCACGTCCTGATAAGCCGCACGCACGGCGTGCGCGAAGACGCGGTCGCGCACGAACCGGCCGTTGACGAAAAGGTACTGCGCGTCGGCCTTCGCCTTCGCGGCGGCGGGGAGTCCCACGATCCCCACCAAGCTCATCGATCCGGCCTCCATGTCGACGACGCGGTGGTTCACTTCGAGACGGCTAGGCAGAATCTTCAACGCACGGCCTTCCAAGTCGGGCGAGGCCGGGAGGTTCAGCATCTCCCGCCCGTTGTTCCAAAGCCGGAAGCTCACCTGCGGGTTTGCGAGCGCAATGCGGCTCACCTGATCCGCGATGTGCGCGGCTTCGGTGGTTTCGCTCTTCATGAATTTGCGCCGGGCGGGCGTCTTGTAGAAGAGGTCCCTCACCTCGATGCGGGTGCCCCGCGTCGTGCCGGCCGCGGGGGTGACTTCACCACCCTCAATCTTCCACGTGCGCGTCGCGCCTTCGGCGAGACTCTGCACCGACACCGCCGCCACCGCGTCGATCGACGCCAGCGCCTCGCCCCGGAAACCGAGACTCGTCACGTTTTCGAGTTCGAAAAGGTTGCGAATCTTGCTCGTGGCGTGGCGCTTCAGGGCGAGCCCCAACTCTTCCTTTGGGATCCCGCAGCCGTCGTCGGTCACGAGGATGCGCTTCAAGCCCCCGCCCTCGATGCGGATCTCGATCGAGGTGGCCCCTGCGTCGACGGCGTTCTCCACCAGTTCCTTCACGACGGACGCCGGCCGCTCGATCACTTCGCCCGCGGCGATCTGGCTGATGAGCTCCGAGGGGAGCTCCTGAATTTCCCTGCGCGCTGCGCTCTCTTTCATTCCGACTTCCTCAAGGGCACCTGGGGACACGTATACGGATGTGCAAAGTCTCATTCGCCCCAAGGTGACGGCGTAACAGCGAAGCGGCTCGACCACCTCCTTGAGGTTGTCCGCCGCTCCCGAACGGACTTCAAGCATACCCCATTGCCGACATCCATCCCGTCAGCGAACGCCCTGCGAATGAGCCCATCCGTCGAAGGAATCATGAGACATACGAGCTTGATGACAGTCTTGCGCTCGAATCACCCCGACATCAAGGACACACCCTCCGTACGCGACGAACTCCTTCGAAAGGTCAAATTCTCGCATCGAAGCTCGGCTATGATTGAAAATTTCAAATCGAACCGGACTTGCTGACCGACAAGAACAGGCAAACCGCAATTCCGCCCCTCGGAACACTCGGAGCCACATCTCCCAACGTCACGCATGACCGTCACGAGACTTCCGAGCGATTTCACCTGCAATTTCCCATGAATGACAGCACCAACCGCCCGCGTGTACTCCTGCGCGCCCTCGGCTTGATTGCCTTCGTGGCGATCAGTTTCCTCACCGTCAAGCACATCGGCTTGGCGATCGGTGCGAATCACACCAAAGACGCATTGGTGCTGCTCTTCGCGTTCATGCTCTTGGCATCCTCCCGACTCGCATATTTCGGGCTCCTCCTTCCTTTGAGTCTTTTGCTTGGGGCGTACTATCCCGTCGCCATGGCCTTCGGGATGCCGAGCTATCAAGCCGTCTCCGCGCTTTTGGCGACGGACGCGAGAGAGGCCAAAGAGTTTTTGGAGCTCCTCCCCGTCAGTTCGGTCGTGATCGGCGCCCTGATCCCCGTGGGAGGCTATGTCGCTTACAGGTTGGCCGATGCCTTCAGGTTTCGGATCCACCGCAACAAGTTTTTGGTTATCTTTTTTGCGCTCTACACGGTCGTCGTCACCGATCCCTGGGGTTTCGGAGACAAATTGAGGCGGGCGACCCTTGAAGCGACTAATGAGCGCGCCGACATTCTTCATTTGGCGACCCAAAACACTTGGCCGGATGCGAGCACCTCCCCGACGTTCGACGATTACGACGACTATGTGTTGGTCATCGGTGAGAGCGCAAGAAAGGACTACTTCGCCGCCTTCGGGTATCCGGTCGCCAACACGCCCTTCCTGTCGGCAACTCCCGGCACCCTTGTCGACGGTCTGATTGCCGCCGGTCCGAATACGACGACGTCGCTCCGCCTCATGCTGACCAACAGCGTCGGCGGGCAGCCCAACTACGGGCAAACTGTCGTAGGTTTAGCTCAAAAGGCTGGCGCGGAAGTCCATTGGATTTCGAACGTCAGCATGAACGGGGAATTCGCAACGCCGGTGACGGCGATCGCCATGAAGGCGGATCACCGCGTCTTCCTTCGTTCCGGCCTCACCAACAATCATTCGCTCTACGACGACGCGATGCTCCCGTTACTCCAAGAGCTTTTGGGGAGACCTCACGCAGGAAAGCGTCTGATCATCCTGCATACCGTGGGCTCACACCCGAACATCTGCAAGAAGGCCGCATTCGCCCCTGAACGGATCCCTCTGCGCGACAAAAGTCTTCGGGAGATTGAGTGCTATGCCTCCTCCGTGAGAGCGACCGACGTCTTTTTGGAAAAGGTCGTCAGCGCGCTGAAACAGAGCCCCCGCCGTTGGTCCATGGTGTACTTCGCCGACCATGGATTGAGTCATCACGTCCAAGAGGGCCGTCCGGTGCTCACGCACGCCCCCGTCGGCTTGGAGCACTTTTTGGTGCCTTTGCTCCGGATCCGTTGCGACGATCAAAAGCACGTCCTACTTGAAAGTCCCAAAAACGGCCGGAACCTGCTCGGGGGCCTCGCATCATGGATGGGAATCCGTTCTTCGGCACTCCCGCCGTACGAACTCTTTGACGGCGACCCCGATGCGTTTGATCCCCATGTGGGCAAAGCCATTCGCAAGGATGCGCATGACCCGGCCGTGGACATTACCGGTCGTTGAGTTCCGGATTTGGACTCGGCGGCTAGTGCCCCGGACTCGTTGTCCATCGCATCCGTTCGAAAACACACCCGCGGCGTGCGGGCGGCATTCAGTATGATAGTGGTCGCGTCTGCGGATTTCGGCCGCAGGCCTACGGGCTTCGTCCGGAAAAGCTGTTCATCCGCAACCACAAAGCATCATGGATTTTATCGGGCTTGTCGTCGAACTCTTCACCAACGCCGACCACTTCCTCGTTTCACTCGCCACGAACTACGGCACCTGGATCTACGCCGCCATGTTCGTCATCTTCTTTTTGGAGACGGCCTTCGTGGTGATGTCGTTCCTGCCGGGGGATTCGCTCCTCTTCGTCGCGGGCACGGTGGCGGCTGCGGGAACGGCGCGACCTGAACTCATCATGCTGGCGGTCATCCTGGGCGCCATCGCCGGGAATTCGACCGGCTACGCCCAGGGGAAATGGCTCGGGAACAAGATCTACGACGGTAGCATCCGCTGGATCAACGCCCAGAAGCTTCAGCACGCCCATGAGTTCTACATGAGCCACGGCGGGAAGACGATCCTTCTCGCCCGATTCGTCCCGATCGTGCGTGCGTTCGCGCCTTTGATCGCCGGCGCCGCCCGCATGGACGCCCTCCGCTTCGAGTTCTTCAGCGGCGCGGGCGCGGTTCTTTGGGCGGTCTCGATCGTAGGTGCGGGCTACCTCTTCGGCAACATTCCCTTCATCCGGGAGAACCTCTCCCTCATTCTCGTCCTCGGGATCGTGGCCGCCCTGGCCGGTCCCGTCATCGTCGGTGTCGCCTGGCGCTGGCTCCTCAAGAAGGGACTCCTTCACAAGCGGCCCTGACGGCCACAGGATACGGCCAAACAGCACCTGACTTCCCCGACTCCCCGCGTTCTTCCCGGGTTCTCCTCAAGTCTGTCGCCATCTTCCGGGCGGTAGAATCGAAGAGCAGACCCAACGACCACCAACCGTGAGAAGAACGCCATGACGCCTTCGGACACTCCCACCGACAACGCCGCCGCTCAGGCGGCAGACAAGACCGAGGCGGCCGCTCCTGCGCCCGCCAAGAAGCGCGCGGTGCGCGCTTCCAGAACGACGAAGTCCGCGAAGACCGGCCGCACGGCCAAGTGCGTCCGCTGTGAAGAGGATCTGCCGCCCGCACTTCCCCTCGCCGACGGCATCGAGGACCTCGACGACCCGCGTCTCTACATCAACCGCGAACTCAACTGGATCGAATTCGACCGCAAGGTTTTGGACGAGGCCTGCTCGGCGGACGTGCCGCTTCTGGAGCAGCTGAAGTTCCTCTCGATCTTCTACAACAACCTCGACGAATTCTTCATGGTGCGCGTCTCGAACATCGTGCGCCAGATGAAGAGCGGCGCGCCCGCCTCTTCCGCCGACCAACTGACGCCCGCGCGTCAGTTGGACGAAATCCGCCGCCGCGTCCTCGTGATGCTGAACCGCGCCCAGAACCACTGGCGCGCGAACCTTCAGCCCGCGCTCTTCGACCGCGGCGTGCGTCTGATGCGTTGGAAGGACCTGAATCCGAAGCAGAAGAGCTTCCTCGAGGGCTACTACAAGAACGAGATCTACCCGATCCTCACGCCCCAGGCAATCGACCCGGGTCACCCCTTCCCGACGATCTCGAATACGAGCCTCAATTTCCTCATCCGCCTGCGTGCGCCAGACGGCACGGAACGCTATGCGCGCCTCAAGTGCCCGACCAACATGTCGCGCTTCATCTTCGTGCCGCGCACGAAGACCTCGGAAGACTACGCAGAGCTCGGCATCAACTCGAACGGCCGCGACGACGACATCATTCTGCTCGACGACCTCATTCGCGAGCACCTCGGCACGCTCTTCCCGGGGCATGAAGTTGAGGCGGCGGTGCTCTTCCGCCTCACCCGCAACACCGACCTCGAAATCGAAGAGGACGAAGCGGACGATCTGCTCGAGGCCGTCAAGGACTTCGTCGATCAGCGCCGCTTCGGCGACGTGATCCGTCTTGAGATCGAACACGGGATCGATGCGGAGCTCTCGAACTACCTCATCGACCATTTGGAGCTCCTCCCCTTCCAGATCTACCGCGTGAAGGGCCCGCTCGCGATGTCCGAATTCATGTCGCTCGCCTTCATCGACCGGCCGAACCTGAAGGACAAGCCCTACAAGGCGTTGGAGCCCGCCTTCGTCCAGGACGGCGACGTCTTCAGCGTCGTGCGTCAGCGCGACGTGATGCTCTATCACCCGTACGAGAGCTTCTCGGGCGTGCTCGACTTCATCCGCCGCGCCTCGGAAGACCCGCAGGTGGTCGCCATCAAGCAGACCCTCTACCGGTGCGGGAACAACAGTCCCATCGTGAAGGCCCTCATCGAGGCGCGCCGTCGCGGCAAGCAGGTGACGGCCGTCGTGGAGCTGAAGGCGCGCTTCGACGAAGAGCGCAACATCAACTGGGCCGAAGAGATGGAAAAGGCCGGCGTCAACATCGTCTACGGCTTCGTCGGCCTCAAGATCCACGCGAAGCTCTGCCTCGTCGTGCGTCGCGAGTCGGACGGCATGCACCGGTACGTGCACATCTCCACGGGGAACTACAACCCGTCCTCGGCCAAGATCTACACGGACTACGGGCTTCTCACCTCGAACCCCGGCATCTGCTCGGACGTCTCCGACCTCTTCAACGTGATGACGGGGTATTCGACCCAGACGAAGTACAACGCCTTGGTTGTCTCGCCCCACTCCACCCGCAACACGATCCTCGCGCACATCGACCGCGAAATCGAATGCTGCAGGTCGACGGGCAAGGGCGAGATCATCTTCAAGTGCAACCAGTTGGTCGACCGCCTGATCATCCGGCGGCTCTATGAAGCCAGCCGCGCCGGCGTCAAGATCTCGCTCCAGGTCCGCGGGATCTGCTGCTTGCGCCCCGGCGTCAAGGGCGTGAGCGAGAACATCACCGTGACGAGCATCGTGGGCCGGTTCCTCGAACACGCCCGTGCCTATTGGTTCGCGCATGACGGTCAACCCGTCGTCTTTGTGGGTTCTGCCGACCTGATGCCCCGGAATCTCGACGGCCGCATCGAGGTGCTCGTGCCGGTGTTGGACGCGGGGATCCGCGATCGTTTGAAGGCCACCCTTGACCTGCAGCTCTCCGACAACGTCCAGTGCTGGGTGCTTCAGTCGGACGGACGCTACCGCAAGCGTGAGGCTGAAGGCGCCTCCGTCAACTCGCAGGCGATCCTCGCGAAGAAGCACGGTTGGGCGTAAGCAACCCTTATCCCTGAACCACAAGCGGCGGGCACCCACAAGGATGCCCGCCGCTTTGTCTTCCCTGCCCTGCGGCGAAGGCCTTCGGCCTTCACCGTTCGGGTTCATCAGGCGCGCTCTTCCAACACGGCCACGGCAGGGAGCGTCTTCCCTTCGAGGAACTCGAGGAAGGCGCCGCCCCCCGTGGAGATGTAGGAGATGCGCTTTTCAACACCGAACTTCCCGACGGCGGCGACGGTATCGCCGCCCCCGGCGATCGAGAATGCGCCGGCGTCGGTCGCCGCGGCGATGGCTTCCGCCATCACGCGGGTGCCTTCGGCATAGGGCGTCATTTCGAAGACGCCCACGGGGCCGTTCCAAACGATCGTGCCCGCCGTGCGGAGGATCTCACCCAGCATGGCGGCGGTCTTGGGACCGACGTCGAGGATCATTTCGTCCTCACGCACATCGTCGACGTCCGCAACGCGGTGCTCGGCGTCTTCGGCGAAGGCCTTCGCAACGACGACGTCGACGGGCATCGGAAGCGTCGCGCCCTTCTTTTCCAAAATCGCGAGCACGCGGCGGCATTCGTCGACGAGTTCGGGCTCAGCCAAGGACTTGCCGATGGGCTTCCCCGCGGCGAGCAGGAACGTATTGAGGATGCCGCCGCCCACGATCAGCTGATCGACCTTTTCAGCGAGGTTGGAAAGGATGGTGAGCTTCGTCGAGACCTTCGAGCCGCCCACGATCGCCGCCAGGGGGTGCTTGGCGTTTTCGACCGCACGCGTGAGCGCATCGATTTCGGCGGCCATGAGCGGGCCCGCACAGACGACGGGAGCGTAGCGCGCCACGCCGACGGTCGAGGCCTGCGCACGGTGCGCCGTCCCGAAGGCGTCGTGCACGAACACGTCGCAGAGTGCGGCGTACTTCTTCGAGAGCGTTTCGTCGCACTTCTTTTCACCCGCGTTGCATCGGCAGTTCTGAAGCATGACGACTTCGCCCGGCTTCACTTCAAAGCCGCCGTCCACCCAATTTTCAATAAGAGGCATGGGGCGCTCCAGGAGCTCACCCATGCGGCGGGCGATCGCCGCAAGGCTGTCCGCCTCCGTCACCACGCCTTCGGTCGGGCGGCCGCGGTGACTCACCACCATGACGGCCGCACCGGCATCGAGCGCCATGCGGATCGCCGGGACGCTCGCCACCAAACGGGTTTCGTTGGTGATGTTGCCCGCCTCGTCGTGGGGGGCGTTGAGATCGCTGCGGATCATCACGCGCTTGCCGGCCAATTCACCGTTCGCGGCCAACTGTTCAAGCGTCTTTACTTTCATATCTTGACCTCACATTGATAAAAGGGAAATTACTCAAAAATACCATCCAGCCAAACCGCTCGATCTCTCAGAAAGATCGGCGATAAATGATTGCTGTCCATATAAAATCTCGCATCACAAAGTCCACCAGGGCAAATTAAACGAGAGTAGCTTACAAATTCAACCTTCTCTTGCAAAGCCTTTTTCACAATACCCCTTGCCCGAACCCATTCCCCATCCGGCACAGAAACCCAATAAGGTAAATCAAAATTTATATCTTCTCTAGACAATCGATTGACTCGCATACGGATATCTAGATCGTCTCCAGCCGGAGCTCCTTCCAACACAAAAAACCTTACATTGGGATGAGCATCCACATATCGAGCAAACCCTCCCATAGCCAATGCAAAGCCTCCTCTATCAAACCTCACCCTACCTTCACCAGAGCGATACCAATTGTCTTTCTTAAGGAACCTCTTCACCGGGGCCCTTTCTGAGAGGCTCGACAACAAAAAACTTGTTTTTGAGTTGAACGAGGGGAGCTTGAACCTCCGGATTTTTTGAATTCGTTCGGCTTCGCTTACCGAACCAAAGGCCTCAGGCTCCGCCTGCACAAAAAACAGGCAGACCCCCGGATTTTAGGCAAAGCTCCGCCATACTCGGGGGGATACCCAGAGTTTCGCACGGTTCGGCGCCGAAAGTCAGGCTGTTTGGGCTTCGCGCCAGCTATTCAGCCGGATCCAGTTGTACAGCCCGTAAAGAGTGAGGCAGCGCTTGTAGTTCTTGGCGATGCCCCGGTAACGCGTCTTGGCGTAGCCGAAGATTCGCTTGAGCCAGAGGAACGACCACTCGACGCAACTGCGGATGGAGGCCTTGGAGAACTCAATGCGCCGGTAGAGCTCGAGATAGGCCTGAGCCTTCTCGGCGATCGTGCCCTCCTGGGACTCCACGAGCTT
>OGEN01001234.1_pt1 | contig 18021 bp, 14 predicted proteins | sample 1570671 | NCBI WGS metagenome assembly OGEN01 (sample SAMEA2582128, study PRJEB24529) | metagenome | biome: Human gut stool | place: China | collected 2011
TCATCCCATTGGCATGAGACCAGAATGGAATCTTCACTTCCTTGTAGCCATCGAATCCTTGAAGATTTTTAGCCGTAATAGTGAAGGTGCCGTCTTTTTCTGATTTTGCAATAGTCAGATCCGCTGAAACCGGAGTCTGATTTTTCTTTCCAATGGCTACTGTCGTCGTTGTTCCACCCACACCCGTCATTTGTCCATTATTCTGAACATAGTAAAGGTGAACATTGTAAAGACCGGTTGAGTTTTTATGGTCGGATGCTTTTACATTGACGGTATAGGTCCCATTTGCTTGACGGTTGGCTGTATACCAAACAAGGTCATCTTGACCACCTGTTTCTGACCAGATTGGGACAGAAACTGTTCGAACTCCATTTGGCGCCTTAACATTTGAGATGACAACGTCAAAGCGTCCCGCCATGGTATCGTTATTAACAATGTCAATCTTTCCACTTAAGCTGCCTTCTGTCGGGTCTGCTGCAGGTTTTGCGTTCGCTGTGAAGCGACCTGTATAGTCCACACTGTGGTCAAATAGGTGTTTTCCTGGAAGCAATTCCGCTTGAGAAGTGAACTGCCACGCGCCAGCTTTCCCATTGTAACGCAAGCTTTTCGCATCGTTTACAGACAATTTTGGAGAAGGATATTGCGCAACCCAGAAATTCTGAAGACCAAATTGAGCAGTGTTGACAGGACCTTTCTTGCGAAGGTTGTTTTCATCCAACCAGCTGGCACTGGTGTAGAACATCAAGTTGGTATAGCCATTTTTGCGCATTTCGTCAGCCCAAGCTTGGGTGTTACGGTTAATGTTTGGCTGCATCTTGGCATCCTCAAAGTCATTGACCATGAGGGTGTTCTTTGGAAGATTCAAGCGTTGCGCCTCTGCAATGTAGAATCGTGCTTCTGCACGTGCTGCATCCTCAGAAGTATAGCGTGAGAAGTGGTAGGTCGATACTTGCAGACCCGCAGCTTGTGCATTACGAATTTGGTTCTCCGCATTCGGGTTCTTGTACCAAGTGTCTTCTGTCAATTTGACAACGACACCGCCCACACCTTTATTAGCTAGGGTACGGTAGTCTCCAATACTAATGTCTCCGTTGTGGCTACTCACATCAACGAATGATTTTGGCTGAACCGCCACATCTGTTGAACGACCAGCTGGAGCGTGAGCGCCTGTGTTAAAGAAGGTCGTGCTTCCTGTATTAGACGGAAGAGGAGTTTCTTCTTTCTCAGTAGTCGATGCTTCTACCGCTTTCTCTACAGATGGGGTTCCACTTTCTGAAGCCACGACCTTGCTCGCAGGTGACACAGCTGGTTTGGTCACAGTTGCTGGTGCTGCATAGTTGCTTGCAACAGGTGCTACTGACTTTTCAGCAACGGCTACTTCTGGCGCTTTTTCAGCTTGTACTTGGTTGCCTTCAGTAGTAGTGGCCTCATTTGAAACCAGCTCATCTGCACGGACTCCCTGAGCAGATACAGCCATCAAGACTGCCGCTCCGGCATAAAAAATAAGATCTTTCTTTTTCATATAAACTTCCCTTTATACAAATTTTATACGTTAATCATTTTACCACACGGTTTCAGCGATGAAAAGTTTTATAAGGCAAATTTTTAAAATTAGTGATATTTTTTCAAAAACTAAAAAAGAAGTCTGTCTGACTTCTTTTGATCTTATGATAAATGCTTTAAGGCTGTCTTTAAGTAGTGACCATCCCGGATTTCCTGACCAACACGCTTGGCTTTGTCCAACAAATCTTGGTAATCGGCATCTGAAAGATTGTTGATTGTCTCCTTCAAGTCATGAAGAGACTCTACTGCAATCCCACAGCCCTTCTCAAGCACAAAGTGAGACAAGGCTGACTGTTTCCACACTACAAGTGGGAAGCCCGATGCTAGATAAAGCGACGCCTTGTGAGAGTTGTTGTAGCGAAGGTACTCGCCAAAAACACCACTACAGGTTTCCGCACTATCCCCATCCCAGACAAGTCCAAAACCACCCTCAAGAGCTACAGGAAGCTCATCCGGTAGGAAGGAGCCAAAGTAAGTTTCATTCTCTAGAGCTCTACTCTCATCAAAACCAACACCATAGAGATTATAGGCAGGTTCTGCAGGAAGACCATAGAGATAACCAGCTTTTTCCTGGGCCAAATTACCCGCTACAATCATCGGCTGGTCTTTTGTTTGGCCACTCTTTTCTTGGAAATTTGGAATCAAATAGTCAAAAATACCAAGGCTAACAATCTTATCTTCCGCAATTCGTTTATCCACCAAGACAGATTTCATAACCGGGTTGTGGGCGATGATCCCATCAGCTGTTTTGAGAAAACTTGCTTCTTGAAGGTACATCCGAATTCTGTGTTTTAAAGGTAGTGACGTCATGTTGGCATGGCGGAGCACTTCTAGGTCATGAATCAAGAGATAGACTTTAATCCCTCTTTTTTGTGCTTTTTTAACCAAATGGGTAGAGAAAAAACTATGGTGAAGCATTGGAAACTGGATCAGCAACTCATCTCCTTGCTTTAGTTGATCCAAGGCTTGACCAAAAGCCTTTGCCTTATGGGTTTGAGCCTCAAGGGTACTCATCTGATACCAATTGTCGACAGAAAGGACCAAGGGATGATAGCCTTCTTCTTTCACAATACATTCTACGTCATTGCGTGCTTTATTTCCTGCGTTCTTTGCGTTGACATCATGTAGAAATTCTTCTTTTAAGTAGTATTTCATAGATTATGGTTTCTTTCAATCAAACTCATTTGCTACAACTTCTAGAGCACGCTCAATGACCACGTGCATGTCGTAGTATTTATAGTCTGCTAGGCGTCCACAGAAGATAACCTTGTCATTTTTAGCTGCTTCTTCTTGGTACTTAGCAAACATAGCGTTGTTCTTTTCATCGTTGATTGGGTAGTAGGGTTCATCTCCACGTTTCCAGTCAGCTGGATATTCCCGGGTGATAACTGTCTTAGGTTGTGTGCCATACTCGAAGTGCTTATGCTCAATGATTCGAGTATAAGGAATCTCACGCTCTGTGTAGTTGACCACGGCATTCCCTTGATGATTTTCTGCATCTAAGATTTCGTGTTCAAAACGAAGACTACGGTACTCCAACTCCCCATGTTTGTAGTCAAAGTACTGGTCAATCATCCCTGTAAAGACAACTTTATCAGCTGAAGCTTCAAGCTCTTTACGATTGGCAAAGAAGTCAACCCCAAGCTCTACTTCTACATCGCCCAGCATATTTTCAATGATGACGTTGTATCCACCAATTGGAATCCCTTGGTAACGGTCATTAAAGTAGTTGTTATCAAAGGTCAAACGAACTGGAAGACGTTTGATGATAAATGGTGGAAGGTCTGTGGCAGAACGTCCCCATTGTTTTTCAGTGTATCCCTTAATCAACTTTTCGTAGATATCTGGACCAATCAATTTGATGGCTTGTTCTTCCAAGTTCTTCGGTTCAACATCTTTCATGTCAGCTGTCTGCTCGGCAATCTTGTCCTTGACTTCTTGAGGAGTCTTGGTGCCCCACATAGCATAAAAAGTATTCATGTTAAAGGGAAGATTGTAAAGACTGCCCTTGTAGTTAGCTACTGGTGAGTTGATATAGTTGTTAAACTCAGCGAACTGGTTGACATAGTCCCAAACTTTTTTGTTGGACGTATGGAAAATGTGGGCACCGTACTTATGGACGTTGATGCCTTCAACCTCTTCACAATAGATATTCCCACCGATGTGATCTCGCTTGTCAATCACTTTTACTTTTTTACCACGTTTTGTAGCTTCATGTGCGAAGATGGCTCCAGACAAACCAGCACCAACAATCAGATAATCGTACATAGTAGACTCCATTTCTCTATTTTAAAATATATCTAAACTCTTTGTCGTTTCGTTAGACTCATAGCTATAGATTAGACCTTCAAATTCCCCCAATTTCCTCACTATAAGAGAGGGAATGGACCGGCTTTTTCTTGACAACTTCTGTCGCAAAGAGTGTAAACATAAAGATGTTATAAGTCGGTACAAACCAAAATGCTTCAATCATACAGTTAATCGCAATGAGGGACAAAATTGCAACAAATAAATAACGCCCCTTCTTGAATTCATATTTTGAAACAATGACATAAATACCGACTAATAAAGCAACCGGTACAATACCATATGTAAATAACATCTGGACATAAGACGAATCGACATAATTATAATTGAGGACAGACTCTGTGCTTCCTCCGGATCCAATAAACTGAACCCCTCTTGTTCCAAACCAATTCAAAGGGTATAAATTAAAAGCATTTTTACCCAAGGATAACCGACCAGTAATGAATTGATTCATTTGAACATAAAGTGGAGATGACCAAGAAAACTGATAGGTTAAATAGATCATGCCGGTTGAAAAAAGGATGACCGAATAAGGCAACAAGTGATACAACTTCAGCTTCTTCTCCTTTGTGAAATAAAAGAAAAGAAACAGTATGACAGCGACCAAAAGTGAGATTGCATTCATACGAGCGTCACAGAACTTGATAATAAAGAGAGCTAGAAGGATGCCACTCAGAGATCGTAAGCCAATATACCTGTCTTTTAGCAAATAGGAGATCGCGACATAGAGGTAGAAACAATGGGCTGCGAAATCTGTTGGATAGATAAACCCAAATGAATTACGGATAACGGCACCCCGACTATATTGTAAGTTTGGAACCACCTTTAATAGTGACAATAGAAATACTGTAAGGACAATCGTACCTGCAACAAATACATACGTCTTTAAAATGACTTTCCTATCCGCATTGACCAGTAAAACCATTAAGAGAGAATAAACTAAGAAATTTAACTTATCTGTCTCGAAATAAACCATAACAGCTACCATCAATAACATGGCAGACAAGATTAGATAATGATAGGGAATCGAGATTTTATAAAAAAAACGAAGCAATAAGAGAGCTACAACCACTATGAGAGAGCTCGCACCAACATGCAAAAAGCCCTTATTTAACATCGTAGTGGATATTGTATTAAAGAAGATCACAATCGAGACGACAAAACCAACCAGTAGATCGTCAAATTTCATTTTTATCATTAAATTACCTGATAAAGAATTTTTAAAGAAAAGCTCATTCTGTCTAGATTAGAATATCTGCTTAGGGAACACCCCTGCTATAGCATTCTTTTCTAAAGATTTTGTTTACTTAAAAATTCATATCCTTCCTTTCTACTCTCTACTGTTTATTTAAAAATTGTTGTTTTAATTCTTTCACATCTACCACTCTCAGAGATAGGATAGCGATCAGATAAATGATCCCACCAAGCACCGCATACACGAGTACATTCAGGGTAGGGGTGAAATGTAGGAATGGTTTTACAAGTAGCAAGAGGCCATACATCACAGCAGATGCAAAAATAATTTTTGTCATAGACCCGATAATTGGAACTTCCCTGAGGTAATGACGGGTATAGTACAGTTGAATCAGCCATACCAAGGATTCTGTTAAGACGGATACAATGGCTGCACCGATAAAACCAAAATGAGGTAAGAAGAGCACATTCAACCCGACACTGACGATAGCAGGAATCGTGGTTGACAGCATAAATTCTTTGTTCTTATCATGCGGGATGAGAATTTGAATCCCCATGATATTGGTCCATCCGATGAATAACATACGGAAGATCATGATAGCGATAGCATAGCGAGCATCTTGGAAATCCTTCCCTAAGAAGAATCGAACAAAGTCATCGTTGACGATCAGCATACCTGCAATGATTGGGAAGATGACCAAATTATAGATCAAAAAGGACATTTGGTGCATCTTATTGACAGCCTTGTGATCTCCTGAAGCCAAGAGACTCGATACCCGAGGCAACATGACACTCCCCAGTGAGGTCACCAAGGTCAACAAAATATTGACGAGTTTTAAGGCCTGGTCGTAAATCCCTACATCCTTTGTAGAGGCAAGAGCCCCCAGCATAGTCCGATCCAAGGTGACATAGAGGGAAATAGCAATCTGCGGTAAAAAGAGTAGAATGACCGGTTTTAAATGCACCCGTGCGTAGGCCATATCAAAATGGGCTTTCCCAATGAATTCACGAGCAGGTAGCCACATGCTGAGCTGACCTAAGAGCTCAAAGATGGTGAGTAAGAATACATAGAGATATAGATCATTGGCAGATTTGACAAACAAGAAGATGGAGATGACTCCAACCAGTTTGACCGTGATATTTCGAACGGTAATCTTACGAAAATCCTCCAATCCCTGAAAGAGCCAGGAGATGTCGAGTCCCTTTGAAACCAAACTGAGTCCTAAGATATAGGCCACAGGTTTTTGCATAGAAGGAAGCGCCAAGCACAGCAAGACATAGAGCAGGATGGACACAAAGGTCGCACCCAATTGGAGGGTATAAATCCCCCAGAAATTCTTTTGGATGTCTTTGCGGTGTCCTGAAATCTCCTTGGTTCCGTAGTTAGCCACTCCCAAGGTCGCCAAAAGAATAAAATAGGTGACAATGGAGTTGAAATAGCCATAGGTTCCTAAATCATTCGAACTAAAGACCCGCGTCACATAAGGAGTGGTAATGATCGGCAAGATAATCACCAGCAACTGGTAGGAGAGATTATAGGCGTAATTTTTTAACACTTTCATGATTGGCTACAATCCCCACTTAAAGACCGTTTTAAACGGTGTAATCAAATCTGTCGCAAAAGCTCGATGAATATCTGGAATGGTTTGAACTTCTCCGTCAACGTGGATAATGTTTTTCAAACGGCTTTGGACTCGACGATTAGCCAGCATCTCTACAGCCCGCTCAAAATCCTCACGGCCCGAACGAGAAGAACCTACAAAGGTCAAGCCCTTTTCAAGAACATCTCTTGTATTAACTGCGACCCGGTTATCACTAACCCCCATCAACATCGCGGTTCCTTGAGGCTTGATATGATCAATAATGTCATTGATGGCTGGTTCACTTCCTTGGCCACCAGTACACTCAAAGGCGTGGTCAAAACGTTGATCGTCTGTCAACTCGCTGGTCAAAATTGCTTGATGGATAAAATTAAACAATTGCAGTTTATCACTGTTGCGCCCTACGACTGTAATTTTCAAATCTGGGTAAAGATAGTGCAAAGAAGTCGCAACCACATAAGAAAGACTCCCGTCTCCTAAAATCAAAACAGACTCTCTTCGTTGGTGGGCAATGAGATCAAAGCGATGAATAGCATGCATGGCAACACTACTAAATTCCGCTAAGGCTGTCACAGGGCCCTTAACTTCTTCTGGATAAGCCACTACACGATCCAGTGGCAAGGCAACGACTTCCTGCATAAAGCCATTATAGCCACTAGACAAGAAGTGCGTCCCCTCCAAATAATTTTCAAAGAAGACACCCTCTGTTTGATGAGGAGGCTGATTGGGAACCATGGCCACAATCTGTCCTGGTTGATAGGTTCCTGTAGGATCCGCTACCACAATTCCAGACGACTCATGGATCAGGGCCATGGGCAATTTCTTTTTAAGCACCTTAGGATCCCGTTTCCCTTGATAGTAACGTTGGTCCGCATGACAAATAGCCATGTAATAAGGGCGAATCAACACCTTGTCTCCACGGCTCATGTCTTCTTCTTGGTATTTGATGGTGATATTTTTCGGCTGGGTCAGCTGAAAGATTTGGTTCAACATGTTAATTGTCCTCAATCATACCGCGTGCAATTTTCAAATCTGTAATCGTCGTAATTTTAATATTGGAATATTCCCCTTTTGCAAGGGCAACTTTTTTGCCATTGATGACAAAGATCTTGCAGGCATCTGTCAAGACTTCTTTTTGCTGGTCACTCAAGTCATGATAAAAGGCAATAAAGTCTTTCATTTTAAAGGTTTGAGGGGTTTGGCCTTGGTAGAGGTATTGGCGCTCAGGAATGTCGGTGATAAAGGTATTATCCAAGCTTTGAACAATGGTATCGGTCGCTTCGACCACTGTATCCACAACGTCATGGCCCTTGGCCAGTTCAATGTTCTCTTGAATGGTTTTTAAGCTAACAAAGGGACGAACCGAATCATGGGTGACGATAATATCCTCATCTGTCAAAGGCTGCAGCTCATCGATAGCTGAGATGATGTTTTCAATGGTAGAGTTGCGGTCACTTCCTCCCTCTACAACCAAGATCCGGTCCTTATAAGAAGCCAAGTACTTGTCTACTAGATCTTCTGTATAGGTCACCCAGTCCGGATGAATCCCTAACACAATTTTCTGAATCTCATGGACTAATAAGAACTTCTCAACCGTGTGGATTAAAATAGGACGTCCACCCAAATCCAAAAATTGTTTGGGCATATCCGTAATCCCCATCCGTGAACCTGTCCCACCTGCTAAAATCCCTGCATAAATCATTTTAAACCTCCTGATTTTGTCTCTTTTTCCTTCTCTAGAACACAACTATTTAACAAACTAGCCTAGCTTTGCCCTCACCTTTTGGTACAAATGTGGAGAAAGGAGCAAAAGAAGGTATTTAAGTTTATTTTTTCTTGTAATATATGAATTGAATAGAATATCTTTCCAATAGCGACGATACTCTTTGCGAATCTTGTTAACTTGTTCATACATTTGCGAACCTAACATCGCATGAACCACATGCAAGCCATTAAAGACATAGCGGGTATTAACCGCTTTTTTCATTTCCACATCATCAGGATAGTCACGCTCGACATAGGCTCTGTTCCATTCCATGGCCTTGTAGAAATTCAAAAGGCGATCGCTATACTTCGAATTGACTGTACTCCCTGCTCTTCGATAGTACTTATAAAGTTTCGGGCTTCCTACAGCAATCTCCTTACAAGTAGCAATATGCTCATAGGCAATGGCCAAATCTTCGTAAATCATTCCTTCTGGATAAGGATGTTGGAGTAAGATCTCTTTTTTGTAGAGTTTTCCTCCAGGATGGGTCCCTACACTGTTTCCATAAAACATATGAAGAAGGGCTGCATGACGATCTAGTTTTTTACTATCTTCCAGCGAAAGCTCACCGGCGATCAAATCAGTCTGGTGATCTCGCACTTCTACGATAGAGGTAACAACCAAATCGACAGCATACTGATCTTTTAAAGCCACTAAATATTCAACAGCTTTTGTATTATAGTAGTCATCCGCATCTAGAAACATGATCCAATCAGAAGAGGCCTGTTGGACCCCGATATTTCTTGCTCGAGATTGCCCACCGTTTTCGACGTGAAACACTCGAATACGGTCATCTTCCTGAGCATACTGGTCACAAATTTCTCCTGATCGATCAGTCGATCCATCATCGACTAGGATGATTTCAATATTTGAATAGGTCTGTTGTCTAAGACTACCGACACTATACTGTAAATACTCCTCGACATTATAGACCGGTATGACAATCGAAACCTTTTCCATTATGCTAATCCCTTCATGATAATTTCTACAATCTGTTGACAAGCCGTTCCATCCCCATAAGGATTACTTGCCTGGCTCATCTTCTCGTATTCATCTTTGTCTTCCAGAAGGAGCTTAAAGTTGCGATAGATGTTTTCTTCTTCCGTTCCGACCAATTTCAAAGTCCCTGCAGCCACACCTTCTGGACGCTCTGTCGTATCACGCATGACAAGGACGGGTTTTCCTAAAGAAGGCGCTTCTTCTTGGACGCCACCTGAGTCCGTCAAGATCATATAGCTTTGGTTCATGAAATTATGAAAATCAATCACTTCCAAGGGCTCAATGATTTTCATTCGCTCATTCTCTCCAAAAATTTTGCTAGCCAATTCTCTGACCTTTGGATTTTTGTGAATAGGATAGACCACCTTGACATCTTCAAACTCTTCTAAAATCCGGTTGACCGCACGGAACATGTGCTCCATAGGTTCGCCAAGATTCTCGCGACGGTGGGCCGTCAACATGATGAGCTTGCTTCCTTTTGCCCATTCCAATATAGGGTGGTCGTAGTCTTCTTGGACTGTAGTTTTTAAGGCATCAATAACGGTATTTCCTGTAACGAAAATATTGGTCCGTCCTTCTTTTTGAAGATTCTCTTTTGAAACCTGGGTCGGAGCAAAGTTGTAGTCTGCCACTATGGAAGTAGCTTGACGGTTAAACTCTTCAGGATAAGGACTTTGAAGATTGTAAGTCCGAAGCCCTGCTTCCACATGCCCCACTTTGATGCTCATATAAAAGGCCGCCAAAGCTGTCGCAAAGGTGGTTGTGGTATCCCCATGGACGAGGACAATATCAGGTTTTTCCTCTTCTAATACCGGTTGGATTTTTTCCAAGATAGAGGTCGTGATGGTAAATAAGGTTTGATTGGCCTTCATAATGCCTAGATTATAGTCTGGAACAACACGAAAAACGTCCAACACTTGGTCCAGCATTTCCTTGTGCTGCCCTGTTACACAGACTACAGTTTCAATGGTATCGTGTTGTTTGAGTTCATTGACCAAAGGACACATTTTAATGGCTTCTGGGCGCGTCCCAAACACTAACATTACTTTTTTCATTTTGAACCCTTCCTCATCGATTGGTAAAAGTTACGATAGTTGTCTAAAAAGATAGAATAGCTAAACTTAGTATCATAATCCCTCTTTGCTTGAGCAGCTAAAGAGGCTCTTTTCTCAGGATTCCCTGCCAACTCTTTAATTGCTTGAGCCAAGGCTTGCGGGTCCTCAGCTGGGACGAGGATCCCATTCTCAGAGTTCACTACTTCATTCACACCCGGAATATCTGTTGCAATCATCGTCTTGCCGTTCATAAAGGCCTCGATTGCAACCAATCCAAATCCTTCAAAGATCGATGGAAGAACACAAAAGTCAAAGCTATTGATACACTCTACCACGTCACTACGGTAACCTAAAAAATGAATTTTTTCTTCAAGAGCAAACTCTTTTGTTTGATTTATCAAATCATTTTTCAATTCTCCGTCACCGACAAGAAACAAGGACACACTTGGATTTTTCACTAGTGACATCCCTTCAATCAGATAGGTTAACCCTTTTTGCTCCGATAAGCGAGCTATACAACCTATTTTGATACCGTCACACTTAGTAATTTCATTTACAGTATGCTCACTTTGTTGAATTTTCACTCCATTATAAATCACAACAGAGTTTTTTGACCCTACATCATTAAGGATATTTTCCTGGACAGCTTGACTGACAGCAACGGTTCGAGCTTTTCCTAGGGCAAATTTATAAAGTGGCAATTTATCCTTGAAAACATTATGGGCTGTATAGACATGAATCAAGTTCGGATGACGCAGTTGCAACAAACGAATATAAAAAGCAGCCATCCGGTGATGGGTGTGGACAAGAGTAATCTCATTTTCTTTGATGATCTTGGAGAGACTAGCAAGAATCTTGAGTACAGTAGCTGGCTGTTTGCTATCGACATCTAGAATGCGATGGTGTTGAATCCCATTCTCTGCCAGTTTTTCCTCCCAAAGTCCACCAGTAGACGCGACATGAACCTGATCAAATTCATCCTTGAGATCTGTCGCCAACTGATAGACAATGCGTTCTGCCCCACCGATATCCATGGTCCGCGAAATGTGAAGAATACTATTTTTTTGCTTTCCGTTTTTCATGTACTACTCTCTTAATAAAAGTGGCATTTCCTACAAAATAACGCTTAAAGAGGCGTTTTGGTTCATTGGCCACACGGAACAACCATTCCAGATTGGCTTTTTGCATCCACATAGGTGCCCGCTTGATATGACCTGAGAGGACATCAAAGCTTCCTCCCACTCCCATAAAGACAGAATTGACTCCATTGTCCATAAACTTCTGGATCAAGTACTCTTTTTTAGGAGAGGTAATGCCGACAAAGACAAAATCTGGATTCTTCTCACGAATATCTTCTTGGATAGTCTCCTCTTCTTCAGTGGAGAAATAGCCATTGCGATGACCTACTACTCGGAGATTCGGATAGTCCTTTTTAAAGATGGCCAGCATATCTGTCAAGACTTCTTCTTTTGCTCCGAAGAAGTAAACAGAGTAGCCTTTTTCATTGGCCAAATGGAGCAATTCCTGCATCAAATCAATGCCTGCCACGCGCTCTGGCACAGAATAGCCCAAATAGCGCGCAGCGAGCACAACAGAAGCACCGTCTGCATTGATGATTTCAGATTCATTGACAATCTTCTTGATGGCCTCATCTGTCGCACATTGATTGAGCTTGTCTGCGTTGACCCCCATCAAATGGAGCGGTTTTTTGTCTCGTACAAATTCTTCTGTAGCAGCAACAGTTTCAGCCATTGTTAAAGGGTCAATTCTGACCCCCATCATTGTAAAACTTTTCAAGCTTATTCTCCCCAAGTGGATTCAAAGTGACCTTTTTGCTCTGATTCTTCTGGCAACTTCATATAATCGCCATAAATCTTTGTCAGATAAGCATCCGGATCAGCATGTCCACTGATTTTAATGGTTTCAAAATCAAGGAGTTGTGGCTCCCCAAATACCTCTTTGTAGGCCAATTCTCTCTCGCGATAGGATCCTAAGACATTTCCCACGAGATCACTTGTCTCAAAGTCGTATTTTTTAATCGTATTTTGTAACTTTTGATTGATTTTTTCAGTATTTAGTAATTTGTCTAGGTGAAGGATCTTAGAAACCTTCACAATTGAATTTTCAAAGAAACCTCGGTCGCGATTGTGCAATCGATTGATGACAGATATTTTGGAAAGGGCACGGTAATACTTGATTTTATTGGTGTGCAAGAAATAGTAGAAGCCATCTGATGGGTAACCATCTAAAGGAAACACATCGATAAAAGGACTACACACAACCCCACCAAATTCAATTTGAAGCGAGGTATCCATGATAGACGTATTGCCTAAATTATCATCATGGATTCTCAAGATGACATTGCTTGGTAATTCATTTTGGCAAATTTCCAGAAACTTTTCATAGTCTTTTCTAGGCATGCCCAAATCCATATCGTCATCCCAAGGGATAAAGCCCTTGTGACGAATGGCTCCCAATAAAGTGCCCCCTAAAGCATAGTATCGAAGATTGTGTTTTGTGCAAATCTCAATATACTTTTCTAATAAGGATAGTTCTCCTAGTTGAATCTGTCTAACTTTACTCACAGCCTACTTCGCTCCTTCTTTTCTAAGTACAACCTTCACGGTCTTGAGCAGGATCTGAATATCTCTCCAGATCGTCCAACCATCCATATATGCAACGTCGAGTTTGACCACTTCGTCAAAATCTGTAATCTCACTGCGTCCGCTCACTTGCCAAAGGCCTGTAATCCCTGGCTTGAAACTGAGTCGGCGTTTTTGGGCTGGCGTATAGTCTTGGTATTCGTCTACCGTTGGAGGACGAGTTCCGACTAGACTCATATCACCGATCAGAACATTGTAAAATTGTGGCAATTCATCAAGACTGGTCTTACGAATAAAACGTCCGATTGGTGTTACCCGTGGATCGTTTTCCATCTTGAACATGCCACCCGTCATGGTGTTTTGCGCCATCAGATCTTTTTTAATCTCTTCGGCATCCACACGCATGGAGCGGAATTTATAGAAGTTAAAATACCGTCCGTTCTTTCCGACCCGTTTTTGTACAAAGAAGGCAGGGCCACCATCTTTGCGGATTAGAGGGACCAAAACGATACTCACTAGTCCACAAATCAAGAGACCAAAGAAAGCTCCTACAATGTCCAAGAGACGTTTGGCAAAGACGTGACTCGGCTTGTAGAAATTGGTTGAGAAAGTGACGACACTTAATCCCCCGACTTCTCGAACCCGTTTATTGCCCAAGGAAGCGAAGTTAAAGGCATTGAGATTAACCGATACATCGATCCCCATACTCTCAAACTCCGAGACGAAGTCACTAATATTGTAGTCCTCACTGGGCAGATTGATAAACACTTCATCCACCACTTCCTTGGTCACAAAGTTCATCATTTGATCCGGCTGCACCACCCGTACACCCGAATGGGTAAAATCCGTATCATCCATGACAGTGACACCGATCAGTTCCCCATGATAGAGGCTAGGCGAATGCAGAATATCAAATACCTTTTCCATCCGACTGGTCGCTGTGATCAAGAAAATCTTTCGCGAACTTTTCCGTCGTGGTGAAACAGACTTCCGGTATCTCTTGAGCAAGAGATCCATAATGTAGACGGAAAACGTATTGAAAAGAAAGAAGTAAATCATCCCCCGACGAGAGATGGAAAAGACCCCATCGAGCATAAAAGAGGTAAAGGTGATCCCAACAGCGAAAAATACATTGTATTTCAAGACCTGAAAGAGCTCATCCAGATAGCCTCTGCTGTAAAAACGATAGGCAATATTGCTAATGTAAAAGGATACAAAATGCAAGAGATAGAGAATGGCAATTGTCTGCGACGTGTATTCTGCATCCTTAAAAAGACTCACAATGTAAGCCGAAAATAGGACAGCTAAACTTTGAAAGAGAACAATATTTAATTTTTCCAGTTCGATTCTTTCTTCTCCCATTTTCCCTCGATCCTATTCTTTACTTTTTCCCGTACTCTCCGTAAGATCCATATCCACCGTATGAACCATACTCAGCAGCTTTGATGTTAAATTTATTGAGAATGACTCCTAAGAAAGGAGTTCCCGTTTGTTCTAATTGTTCTTTAGCTTTTTGGACAGCCTTGCGTCCATTGACACCAGATTCCGTGATCAAGACAGTTCCATCACAACGTTGGGCGATAATTGCTGCATCAATTACAACTCCAATTGGAGGGGTATCCACAATAATGTAGTCATAGTGTCTGCGCAAAGCTTCCATCATCGTCGAAAAATTCTTACTTTGCAAAAGACCTGTTGGGTTAGGCGCTATCTGACCCGACTCAATAATATCTAAATTTGGGAATTCTGTCGTATATAGGACTTGGTCCAATTGGCTACGACCAGATAAGAAATCGGTCAGGCCTTGGATCTTCTCACGACTACGGAAAACCCCTGTCATCACAGAGTTCCGGATATCACAGTCGACCAAGAGAGTTTTGTAACCCGCACGTGCAAAAGCTACTGCTAAATTGGTCGATGTCGTTGATTTTCCTTCATTTTCTTGAACAGAAGAGACGGCAATAATTTTTAGGTCCACCCCGCTTAATTGAATATTGGTCGCAAGAGCATTGAAGTACTCTTCTGCCTTCCGAATTTCTTGCAATTTATTTTTTGAAATTTCTAATGTATTCATGCTATCCTCGGTCTACAATTTCTTAATATCTGGCACAACACCAAGTAGGGGCAAGCCCATGAGTTCCTCTACATCTTCTGGTCTCTTGACACGATCATCTAAGACTTCTACCACTACCAAGAGGACCACTATCAGGCCAGCTCCAGCAACAAATCCGAGAAGGACATTACGTCGGATATTTGGTGAAGACGGTGATTGAGGCACTTCCGCCTCATCCAAAGTCGTTACATCGGACACCTTAGTCACAGAGATGATCTTTTCAGCTGCTACATTCCGAAGACCATTGGCAATACGAGCCGCTTCTTTTGGATCTCCGTCCTTAGCCGTGATCGAAAGGATACGAGTATCTGTCGGAACGGATACACTGATCTTTTTCGACAACTCAGCAGGTGTCATATCGAGTTTCAATTCTTCGATGGCTTGGCTCAAGACATTTTGAGAAAGAATGATTTCACGGTAGTCCTTAACCAAGTAAGAACCAGCCTGCAAATCAGAGTTTGTCAAGGCATTGTTGTCCTGATTTTGACGGCTGACCACATAGATACGGCTAGTACTTTGGTATTCTTTCTTGGCTAAAAAGGCACTATAGCCAAATGCTGCAATGGCAAAGACAAGCGCGACCAAAATGATTGAAAATTTGCGTTTCCACAGAACCTTCAGCGTAGCGAAAACATCGATTTCCACTCCTTGATTTTCTTGATTATTCATGTTCTAATTTACTCCTTCATGTGGATTTTTCTCCACGTGTTTTATGGTTAGATTAATTCATCTGCTAACAAGAGTTCTTGATTGCCGACAAAGAGAGCTTGTGCGTGTTGTTCTCCGTATTCTTCCTTGATCAAGTGATAAGCTTCTGCCATATAGGGCGGTCGTTTATCCACATTGTGCATGTCACTGGCCACAAAGTGTACCAAGTCTTTTTCTAAGAAATACCGAGCTCGTTTTTTGAGTTGTTTTTGCTCATCCCCAAAGAAGCGAGGCTTGAGAACACTCGAGCTATTGATCTGCATGTAACACCCCATATCAATCATCTCTTGCACGCGCTCCTCATTTTTCTCCAAGCACTTGTAGCGCTCGATATGGGCCACGACCGGTGTCACACCTAGATGGAGCAAACGATCCAAAGCAGTATGAATCTCCTTATAAGGCGTTCCCATGCTGAATTCGATCAGAGAAAAACGCGTCTCTGCCAGACTGGGAATAGTCTTCTCTTCCAATTTTTTCAAGACATCATTGGTAAAGTAGATTTCTGCCCCGTAATAGATCTTCAAATCTGGTGCGACTTGCGCCGCAATTTTCTTCACTTCTTGAAAATTTTCTGCAATTTTTTCTTCAGGGGTTTCAAACATCCCCTTGCGACGATGAGAAGTAGAGATAATAGTCCGTACACCTTGGCGATAGCTTTCTTCCAATAAGGCACGCGTATCTTCTCTTGTCTTTGGTCCATCATCCACATCAAAGACGATGTGCGAATGGATATCAATCATTTTTCATTTCCTTCCATTACCTTTTGAATGGTTTCCTTAGCTTTTGTCAAGCTTCCTTGATCCAACTCCATGACATAGAGGTTGGATCCAGGCATAGCATAAGATGGCAAATCGGTACGCCCTTGTCCGGTGATTGCTTGGGAAGTCACTTCATAAGAGCCACCCGTTTCCAATTGGGTATTGATCAGGTTCATCATAGTTGGTAACTGCATGTTGATTTGAACGGAATCTTGGAGGTTTCCGATAATCTCATTGTAGTTACTCAAGACCTTTGTAGAGGTCAACTTTTTGATAATGGCCGCAATGACTTTTTCTTGGTTTTTCCCACGGTCATTGTCGCCACCTTGAAGAGAGTAGCGTTCTCGAACAAAACCGAGTGCTTGCTCTGAATTCAAATGGACCTTTCCAACTGGGAAATGGAACTTGCCATGAAGGCTCGTGAATTCTTGGTCATTTTCCACATCGATTCCCCCTAGAAGGTCAATTAACTTGAGGAAGGAAGTGAAATTGAGACGAACGTAGTAGTTAAGCTTGATATCATAGAGATTCTCAAGGGTATGAATAGAAGCATCCACTCCGTAGATCCCCGCATGGGTCAACTTATCATTTTGGTTGTTACCTCCATCCGCAATCGGTACATAGGCATCCCGTGGTGTCGTTGTCAATAGGACTTGCTTGGTCTTACGATTGACCGTCATGATGATATTGACATCTGATCGAGAAACCGATGTTACCGGACCATAGGTATCGATCCCGCTAACATAAATGTTAAAGACATCCGCATTGGCAGACACCTTGCTCGTCGCTGCCACTTCTTTCCGGATTTTGTAGGAGTAGATTTTCTTTAATTTCTTCGCATAATCGGCATCTTCTGTAGCAATCGTATCCTCAAAGGTACTATTCAACACTATAGCAGTGGTACTACCGTCTTGCAAGCTCTTATAGGCATCCAGATAAGTCGGTGCGTCTACTACGGAGATTTCCTGTCCCTTGGTCTTTTTGATATTGTCCAAAAGAGCCGTAAGGTTGGCTTCATTATTGTTGCCCTTTGGCGTCACCACTTCCTTGATTTCTTTGATATCTTTAATGTCACTGTCTTTCTTGACATAAACTGCCATCTCAAACTCTGTATAGTTGGAGTGCCCATTGACATTGCTAGTCAGATTCAAGAGTTGTTGACTGGCGAACAGAACTCCTGAGCTAATCAGCAAACCGCCCAGAAGCAAAACTACGGTCGTCTTTTTAGCCTGGTTTCTAACAACAAACCAAGTAGATAAGAGCAAGAAGACAGCTAGTAGTGCAATCACGAGAACATTGACATAACGAAAAGCCAAGATATTATTGGCTAACATGGTATAGACCGCCCAACTTCC
>OGEN01001276.1_pt1 | contig 17427 bp, 12 predicted proteins | sample 1570671 | NCBI WGS metagenome assembly OGEN01 (sample SAMEA2582128, study PRJEB24529) | metagenome | biome: Human gut stool | place: China | collected 2011
GACGCCCCGACGCTCGCGCGCGCCTTTGCGACGCTCTTCTACGGCGTGGGCGAAGAAACGGTCCCGCTCACCACATCCGCCTGGACCGGCGCGGAGCGCCTCACCGCCGGGCGAGCAACCGATCGGGCGCGTGCGGTCTACCGCGCGCACGGGCTGGAAGTGAAGGGTGAGGACGAGCACCTCCCCGAAGACCATCTCGGCATTGCGCTCGCGTTTCTCGCCGACCTCGCCCAGAAGACCACGGACGAGAAGGATCCGGCCGCGCAGGCGAAGCTCCTTCGGCACGAGCGCGAATTCCTGGAGGAATTCGTCCTCTCGTGGTGGAAGGGTGCGGTTGCGCAGATCCGCTCGCGTGCGGACGCCCGTCCCGTGCTCCCCGTCTTTGCGGCCTTCACGGCGTACCTCCGGGGCGTCGTGAGCGTCTTCGACGAATTCGGCGGGAATCTCGGAGACCGTCCGTGAGCCCCGAACACGTCACCTCGGAAGAGCTTTGGTTTCTCTCCGCGCTTTGGGAGACGCGCTCGCTCACCCTGGCCGCGAAGCGCATCGACGTTTCCGTCGCGACCGCAACCCGCCTCATGACGCGCGTGCGCGAAAAGCTCCATGATCCGCTCTTCGTGCGCGGTGCGGGCGGCTTCGTGCCGACCCCGAGAATGGTCGCGCTTTTCCCGAAGATCCGTGAGACGCAGAGCGCGTTGGTCGACATCGCGAAGGACACGGTCTTCGACCCGGCGAGCATCCGCCGCACGATCCGCATCGCCGGTGTCGACAACGCCTTCCTGATGTTCCTGCTTCCGTGCGTCGAGCGCATTCACAGGGAAGCGCCCGGGCTGCGGCTGGCGTTCCTGCCGCTCCCGGAAGACTACCCGAAGGCGCTCGAAGTTGGCGACGTCGATCTCGTCATCTACGCGCCTCCGCGCCCGGAAAAGACCCAGGGCATCCGCACGGCGAGGCTCGTGCGGATGGGGCACGCGCTCGTCGTGAGGGAAGGGCATCCGCTGTTGGAGGCCGTTGAGGCCGCCCGCATGGACGGCAGACCTCTTCCGGTGAAGCGGCTTCAGGACTACAAGGAGGTGGAACTCACCTACGGACCGGCCTCGGGACGCTCCGTTGGGGAGACGAGCGCGGAAACGGACGCCCCGGACGACGCGATCGGACTCGTGACGCCGTACTTTCTGGCGGCCGCCTTCGCGGTGATGAAGACCGACTTCTACGTGCGGCTTCCGGCCAAGACGGCGGACCTCCTGGCCGAATACCTCCCGATCGTGAAGCTCCCCGAGGGTTTCCGCCGGATGCCGATGTGGGACGGGAAACTGATCTGGCACGAGCGCACCGACCTCGATCCGGCGCTCCAGTGGCTGCGGGGGATCTTCATCCGGACGCTGCGGTCGGAATGAGGGTGCTGAACAAGCGGTTGTGTTCCGAAGGCTCCACGCATCAGACGCGAAGGAGCGGCTTCACCTTCTCTTTGACGAGCTTCGCGACGGCTTCGCGGAGCTTGCGGTAGTAGGTGACCTTGAGGTCCTTGCCGCCCGCGGCGCGGTAGGCCTTGAAGTCGCCCATGTTGGTGTTCACCTTGTCGGCGTCGACCTCGTGCTCGGGCGTGCTCATCGCGTAGGCGCGAAGTTCCGACGGATTGACGCTCCAGGTTGCGGCGAACCGTCTGAACTCCTCGTCCAAAACCGCGCCGATGCGCGTTTCGATGAGGCTTTGGGCGTCCTTCCCGCGGAAGGCGTCCGGGTTCATGAGAAGTTCGCTCCAGAGGGTTTCGAGCACGCGGCCCACGCCCGGGTTCGTCTTCTTGTAGGCCTCGATGTAGCGCCAGATGCGCGCCTCCTCTTCGCCGGAGACGGGCGGCGCCTCTTCGGCCATGTGGGACTGAAGGAGCGCCACGAGGTACTGGTAGTTGACCTCGACCTGCCGGATGGTCTCAAGTTCGTACTTGATCTCGATCTCGATTTCTTCCGGCTCCGTCCCGTCGCCCGCGCGGGCCTTGAGCTCCTCGACGGCGTTCTTGTAGTGCCCGACGTAGAGGTCGAACTCCTCACGGGTGATGCCGAAGTCGCGCTTGAGATCCTCTTCTCTGAATTCGTCGTAGACCTGCGCTTCGCCCAGCGCCCGGTCGACCGCCTGCACGGCGGCGACGAAGGCCTTCAACTCTTCGGTCGAAGCCTCGCGGACGCAGTCGGCGGGGGTCTTCATGACGTCGCGGAGCTGCTGCACGGCCTTCTTCGCACGCTTCTTCGTCTCGGTCCAGGTCGGCGCCGCCACGTCGTTGGTCCCGCCGTTGGCGTAGAGGAGGAGCGCCTCGTCGATCAGCTTCTTGTAGCGGTTCGGGGTCTGCAGCGTGATCACCTGCCCGTAGCGCTTCGTCTTGTCGTAGAGGCGGTTCGTGCGCGAGAAGGCCTGAATGAGGTGTTCGGGCTTCATGGGCGGGCGGTCGAGGAAGATCGCCGAGAGCGCAGGGGCGTCGAAGCCGGTCAAAAGCCGGTCGACGACGATCACGAGGTCCAGCTGCTCGTCGCGGTTCCTGTAGCGGGACTTCTTCCTCGCCAGGCGGTCGTTGAGGTCGGCGTTGTAGGCGGCAAGGGTCGAGAGATCCCAGTTGGTGCGGAACATCGCGTTGTAGTCGGCGAGGGCCTCCGCCATCTCCTTCTGGTTCGCGGCCGCGCCGTCTTCGTTTTCGCCCACCGTGTAGGTGATGGCGATTTTGGGGAAGTCGGGGAGGATTTCCTGCGTTTTCTGGGAGACCTTGCCTTCGGCCTTGAACGCTTTGAAGAGCTGGTAGTAGCGCTGCGCGATCCGGATGGTGGGGACGGTCAGAAGCCCCTCGTAGGCTTCGCCGGCGGGGGCGCGCAGGCGAAGCTTGTCGACGCACCGGTTGACGATGTAGTCGATCACCTGGAGGCGGTGCTCGTCGGTGTCGTAGAAGTCGCGCTTCTGCGAATTCGCGAAGGCCGTGACCACTTCGGCTTCGAGCGTCGCGGCGTCGACGCCGCCCACCTCGTCCTCCGGGTAGAGGCCGAGGTCGACCGCGGCCTTCCGGAAGGTCTCTTCCTTCTGGCCCATGCCCTGGATGTGAAAGCCCAACACGGCGCGGTCGGCGATCGCTTCCTTGATGGTGTAGCGGTGCAGGCACTTCCCGTAGAGCTCTTCGGTCGTGCGGGGGAGGTTCCCCATGCGGGCGCGCTTGTTTTCCGCAAAGATCGGCGTCCCCGTGAAGCCGTACCAGAGGCTCCGCACGAAGAAGCGCTCGATCTGACGCTTCGTTTCGGGCGTCACCGCGCGGTGGCATTCGTCGACGACGAAGGCGAGGTTCTTCGCCGAGATCCGGTCGCGGAGCTGCTGGTATTTGGGCGACGGGTTCTCCTCCGTGCAGCGGCGGATGATCGCCTGGAGCTTCTGGATCGTCGTGACGATCACCGTGCGGTCCTTGTTCGAGAGCTTCTGCTCGAGCGCCCAGGTGTTCTCGGTGTTCGTCACGTCGATGTCGTCGCTGTCGGCGTACGACATGAAGGAGGTCGACGTCTGCTGGTCGAGGTCCTTGCGGTCGATGAGGAAGATCGTCTTGTCGATGCTCGGGATGTCGAGAAGGTTCTTCGTGACGGTGTAGGAGGTGAGCGTTTTGCCCGAGCCCGTCGTGTGCCAGATGAAGCCCGACTGCCGCTCGCGGCTCGCCTTGCGGCAGGCTTCGATCGCGTGGATCTGGTAGGGGCGAAGCAGAATGACGCGCTTCCTGTCGTTGTCGAGGACCCCGTACTTCCCGACCATGAGGTGCGCGGCCGGGATGTTGAGCGCCTCCTTCGCAAAGCCCAGATAGTCTTCTACCGGTTCGTTGCGGTCGTCGACCCAGCGGGTGAGGAACTTTTCGTTCAGGTTCCCGCGGTTGTCGGCCGCGATGTAGCGGGTTTCGACGCCGTTCGAAACCACGTACATCTGCACGAAGCCCATCAAACCCCTGAACTGACCCTCTTCGCCGTACTTCTTGATCTGCCGGAAGGCTTCCATGAAGGCGTGCTGCCGGTTCTTGAGCTCAATGTGGATCATCGGGAGCCCGTTGATCAGGAGCGTCACGTCGAAGCGCCGGTCGCGTGAGCCGGTCGCCGACTGGAGCTGGTGGATGACTTCGTAGGTGGAGTCGCCGCCCGCGACCTCACGGTTGTTGATCACCTTGAGGGAGCATTTGCCCAACGACGCGTCCTCGCGCACGAGTGGGACCTGCGCGATCCCGTGCTCGCCCGCCAACCAGCGGGCGGCCTTGTAGGTCGTCTCCGCCTGTTCTTCGAGGAAGTTTCTGACCTGATCCATCTCGCCGTCGGTCAGCGGCACCCCCTGGAGCTCCGCGATGTTGATGCGGTCGAGCTTCTCGCGCAGGTTCGCCCAAAGGGCGGCCTCCGTCTTGATGTCGGGACGGAAGGTCCACTGGGATTCGTGGTGGGTGAGCTGCCCGATGAGGAGCTCTTCCATTTGGGCTTCGGGTTGGGTCATGGCGGTCCTGGGGGTTGCGGTCGTTGGGGGTTATTCGTCGTCGGAGGGGGACTTGTCGGAGGCCTCGGCTTCGAAGCGGGTGCGGCGGTCGGAGAGCGTTTCGCCCTCAAACGTCAGATAGATCTGACCATGGTAAGCCCCGGAGCGGTTCCGGCGCGCTTCGGGCATGAACGTGCCGGCGAAGGCGGTGGAGCTGTAGAGCCGCCCCTCGTACTCGACCTTGTCGTCGGTCGCGACGCGCACTTGCTGCCCCGTGGGCTCAAACGTCAGCATCGCTCCGATGGGAATGTCCACCATGCTGAAGCGGAAGTTCTCCCGGCGGGGCTTCTTCACCTTGGGGCTGGGGAGGGCCTCGGCGACTCCCGCCGTCGCCACCGGCTTGTTGCTCTCATAGAGCGTCACCACCGCGTCGTCCGCGACTTTTGCCAGGTCGCGGAGAATGTCGAGCGCGACCGCGGGCGGGACGTTGAAGAACTCGCGGTTCTGTCGGATCCGGAGGTCCGTCAGGCGGTCGATCGTCTTGTGGACCGCCTGTTCGAGCTCGTGGTACTTCACCGTCCTCAGCGTCGCGTAGATCTCAAAGGGAAGAGGCACCGCCGTGTTGTCCAACTCCTTCGAGCGGACGTCGACGGGGCGCGAGCTCTTCCCGATCTTCACCCAGTCCTCGCGGAAGCTGGGGTTGGTGAGGATGTAGACGTAGCCGGGGGTCATGGTCAGGCGAACATTTGCTGCATGAGCGATTGTTTCAGACGATTGAGGGAGGTAAGTTTTTTCTGCTGAGCTTCAATCTTTTTGTCGAACAAGATGAAAAAGTTTGCAATTCGATCTTGTGTGGCTTTGTCCGGTATTTCTAATTCCATTTGCATCAACTCAGGCATCATGAGGCTTTGTACCGTTGTACCTGACTTTACGAAGTTCTGTAGGATTTTGCGGGTCTTGGCTTTCAGTGCAAAAAATATGAACTCGGGGTTGTCCTCTTTGACTTGAAGGACTTTAAGGTCTTGATTTACGGTAAAGGGGGTTCGCACCAATGCTAGAGGCAGGGAGTGCTTGAGGATGCCGCTTCGAGCAACCAAAACCATGCTGTTGGCTGGGTATTGCTGTAGGTTTTTGAGGCCTTTATCTGAAATTTTCATTTCAGAGTCACTCAAGTACTCGGATTTAACATCTTTTGATGTCAACCAAATGTTCTTACCGGGTTCCCAAAGTGACTTGTCGGCCATGCTGGGGGTGTGCCCGCCGGAAACCTCGACGATTGTGGTGAGCTTTTTACTTTCAGATGGGCGCAGTTTGAAGGTTGAACATTGAGTCGAAAAAATCTTGAAGAGAAGACTCTCTTTTGCTGATTGTAGTTGAGTTAGCTTGTTTTCAGTGAGGGAAATCTTTTTGTCGATCAAGGTAAAGAGTTCGACAATCTTTGTTTGTTCTTTAGGGGAGGGTGATTTTACTTTGTACTCTTTAATCTCAGCTGCTGGTATGCCTTTGATGACGCTACCTTGAACGCTTAATGATTTGCGCTTCATCAATGCGCTCAGGTTGTAAGCATAAAAATATGGATCGCCCTTGCAGCCAATGAGGTTTGTAAAGTCTTGACTTGTGCAAAGATCGGTAGGAGCAATGGCAACTTTTCCGACGCCAACTCGTGAAACAATTAGGACAGACTCTTTAGGGATCCGTTTCGTTGCGCTATTTGAGATGGCTTCGTCGGTGATGAAGCGTGAAATACTTATTCCGGATATAGAGCCTTCGGGGACGTCTGAGGAAGAAATCCAAGGAATGGTTCCCGACCAATACTTTTGATTTTTCTTCGGAGTCCCGCCGCCAAGAATAGCCTCAAAGGCGTCACTGACTTTCAGCTCAATCCAGTCGTCCTTGAAGTCTTTAAAACGTAGTTTGGGGTTCATGCTTGATCCTCACTTCATCGAGATCCCGAGTTCGGCAAAGAACCCCGCCAACTTCCGGTCCACCTCAGCTTCCTCCCGCTCGATCTCCGCGAGCTCGCGGAAGACTGCCTGCAGGTCGATCTCTTCCTCTTCTTCCGAGGTGTCGACATATCGCGGAATGTTGAGGTTGAAGTCGTTCTCCCGGATTTCGTCAAACGACGCCAAGTGCGCGTACTTCTCCACGTCCTTGCGGTCGACGTACGCCTGGAAGATCTTCCCCAGGTGCTCGGGCATCAGGTAGTTCTTCGCGCGCTCCTTCTTGAAGTCCTTCGAGGCGTCGATGAAAAGCACGTCGCGGGACGGGTTCTTCTTCTTCAGGATGAGCACGCAGGTCGGGATCCCGGTCGAGAAGAAGATCCCGGCGGGCAAACCGATCACGGCGTAGATGCTCCCCGTCTTCAACAATCGTTGGCGGATGACGCCTTCCGCGCCCCCGCGGAAAAGCACCCCGTGCGGGAGCACGATCCCCATGGTCCCCGTTTCCTTCAGGTGGTAGAACCCGTGGATCAGGAACGCGAAGTCCGCCTTGCTCGCGGGCGGGAGCTTCTTGTAGGGGGCGAAGCGCGGATCGGAGAGGAGCCCCTCCCGGGCGTTGTACTTCTGGGAATAAGGCGGATTCATCACGACCGCGTCGAAGTTGGTCGGCTCATCGGTCGGCCAGTCGGCATCCAACGTGTCGCCGTTTCGCAGATGCTGGTGCGACCCCGGCACGCGGTGAAGCATCATGTTCATGCGCGCCAAGTTGTAGGTCTGGTTTTTGAGCTCCTGCCCGAAGTAGTGCACGGCCGCCTGGTTGTCGACGCCGTCGGCGTTCTCGACGAACTTTCGGATCTGCAAAAGCAACGATCCGGAACCGCACGTCGGGTCGTAGACCGTGAAGCCGTATTTGGACGCCTGCCCGTGCGTGACGATGCGGGCGATGAGTTCCGAGACCGACTGCGGCGTGTAGAACTCGCCCGCCTTCTTTCCGGACTCCGACGCGAACTGCGAGATCAGATATTCGTAGGCGTCGCCCAGGGCGTCTTCGTCGTAGAGGTTGAAGTCGATGTGCGCGAGCGCCTTGATGACGGACGCGATCATGTCGTTGCGCTTGTCGACGGTCTTCCCGAGGTCCTTCGAGTCCACGTCGAAGTCTTCGAAGAGTCCTTCGTAGACGTCGCCCTTCGCGGTCTCCACTTCGCGGAAGGCCTGCTGCAGGTCGCGGAGCATGAAGGTGCGGTTGTTGATCTGCTCGTAGAACGCCGTGAAGGTGTGCTGCGGGAGGATCGCACAGCCGAAGCGGGCGGTCATCTCGGCCTCAAGCTCCTCCCAGGTGTCGGGGTCCGCGGCCGCGGTCTCATACGCTTCCTGAGCGGCTTCGAGACTCTCGGGCTTTTCGTCGGTGAGGAGGTCGTAGGCTTCGACCAGCATCTTGTCGGAGAGCGCCTTGTAGAAGACGAGGCCGAGGAGGTAGTCCTTGTAGACGTCGGCGGACATGACCTTGCGCATTTCGTCCGCGGCCGCCCAAAGCGCGGCGTTGAGGTCTCGGGATGTGAGCTGCATGGGTGGATGAGTTCGGGGTTGGGAGGTGGCTGAAACCAACCTTCGCCCAGGCGCAGGAAGGCGCACAAATGCGCTGAAAAAGGCAGGGCGAAGGCGGCCCGAGGCCGCCGGTCTGTCAAAGTGATTCCGACATTGTCGCCCGAAATCGCCCGAGGTATCGTGGGGTATCTGCAAATCGGCCGAAAAACCTCCGCAAACTCAAGGAAACCCCGGCTCGGAGCGCTTGGCTCCGTGCTCCGTCCGGTCGGTCGTCGTCCGCCTTTCGACCGTCTGTTGTTCCTCCTCGCAAAACAAAGGACGCCGGGCTCCCCGCCGCAGCGTCCTTCGTCAGCCTGCGTCAACCGTCAGGCCGTCCGGGCAACCCGGTCACCTCACTTGAACGAGACCAGCACCTTCCCCGTCATCTCAGCGGGCGCCTCCACCCCCATCATCGCGAGCACGGTGGGCGCGACGTCCGCCAAGACGCCGGATTGAACCGCCGCGACCCTCTTGCTCACCACCGTGATCGGCACGGGCGACAAGGAATGCGCCGTGTTGGGGCTCCCGTCCGCATTCATCACGCAGTCGGCGTTCCCGTGGTCGGCGATCTGGACGACTTCGTAGCCGGATTCCAAAGCCGCCTCCACCACGATCTTCGCCGCGTCGTCGACGGCCTTCACGGCCTTCTCGACGGCGTCGTAGACGCCGGTGTGGCCCACCATGTCGCCGTTCGCGAAATTGAGGCAGACGAAGTCGAAGCGCTCTTCGCGCAGAGCGGCGGCGAGCTTCTCCGCGACTTCAGGCGCGCTCATCTCGGGCTTCAAGTCGTAGGTCGCCACCTTGGGCGACGGGACCAGAATGCGGTCTTCGCCCTCGAACGGCGCCTCGCGCCCGCCGTTCAGGAAGAACGTCACGTGCGCGTACTTTTCGGTCTCCGCAATGCGGAGCTGCGTGAGCCCCTGCTTCGCCACCCATTCGCCGATCGTGTTGACGACGTTTTCCTTCGGGAAGAGGACGGTGAGCCCGGTGAAGGACGCGTCGTACGGGGTCATCGTCGCGAAGAAGATGGGGATCGGCGTCATGCCGGACTCTTCGCGCTGGGTGAGCACCGTGGTGAGTTCCTTCGCGCGGTCGTTTCGGAAGTTGAGGAAGAGGACGGCGTCGCCCGGGCGGATGAGGCCGAGCGGCCGGCCGTCGGCATCGACCCCCACGGTCGCCTTCACGAATTCGTCCGTCACCCCCTCGGCGTAGCTCGCTTCCAAAGCGTCCGACATGCGGGGGGCGGCCTTGCCGGTCCCCTTCGTCAGAAGGTCATAGGCTTCCTTCACGCGCTCCCAACGCTTGTCGCGATCCATCGCGTAGTAGCGGCCGATCATGCTCGCCACTTTGCCGGGGAGCTCGCCGGATTCGAGCTTGGCTTCCAATTCACGCATGAACCCGAGCCCGCTCTTCGGGTCGGTGTCGCGCCCGTCCATGAAGGCGTGGACGCAGACGTCCTCAATCCCTTCCTTCTTGGCGAGCGAGAGGAAGGCGTAGAGATGTTCGTTCGAGGCGTGGACGCCCCCGTCCGAAAAGAGCCCCATGAGGTGCAGACGCGCGCCCGGCTTCTTCGCGGCGGAGACCAAGGCCTTCACGCCCTCGATCTCACCCAGGGTGCCCTCGCGGCAGGCCTTGTTGATCTTCACGAGGTCCTGGTAGACGACGCGGCCGGCGCCGATGTTGAGGTGGCCGACTTCCGAATTCCCCATCTGGCCTTCAGGGAGCCCCACGTGAAGGCCGTCGGTCCTGAGGAGCGCGTGCGGCCAGGAGGCTTCGAGGTTGGTGAGGAAGGGCGGGCGGACCGTCGAGATCACGTCGGCGCGGGAGCCGTCGCCGCGGCCCCAGCCGTCGAGGATCATGAGGAGGACTTTCTGAACGGGTTTCGTCATGTCGTGGTGCGGGGCGCCGGCCGGTGGGCGGCGCCCGGGAAGAAGAATGCCGTTGCTTGAGAAGAAGGCGCGGCGCCGGGAGAAGCCTTGAAGAGACTCTCCGCATCGTGCGCATCGTCGCCTTCGATGTGTGCGCCCGATGTTATCACGCGCGCGGGAAGCCTTCGGGCGGAAGCCTCCGGGAAGAGGGCCCCTCCGCCCAAACCTTCCCCCAAACCTTCGTCCCAGCCTTCGCCCTCATCACCGTCAAAGGGCTTCTTCGAATCCGCCTCAAAAACGATCCGGAAAGCGAACTTTCCTCCGCACCGAAAGTACAATGGAGCGTCAAGGGCGCGAGAAGACGGCGTTGCGCGTAGGCTCGGGAAGAGCCGACGAACGCTCGAAACGGCCGCACGGACGCGCCCCGAAAAGGAACACAAGAAGCTTCACCACACACCGGAGTCAAGCCCATGCCGACCCTCACGACCACTCTTCGCCGACAGACCTTCCTCGCCGCGGCGATCCTCACCGGCACGGTGCTCCTCGCGGGCTGCGGCTCGATGCCGGGGTTCGGGGGCGGCGATGCCGACGCCCAGGCTGACGCGGCCACGCCCGCCGACACGGTGGCGACGGGGGACGTCGGCCGCATGATGCTCACCCCCGGCGAAACGGTCTGCCTGATGCCGAACGCCAAGATCCAGTCCGAGCAGTTGGACAACGTGCTGCTCATGGGCATACAGGCGGGCGGCGTCGCCGCGAGGCTCACGCGTGAGGGCGAACCCGCCGGGGCCTGCCCCAAGACCATCACCTACGACCTCGCGGTGGTGGAGGGGAAGTTGAAGAGCATGGACTTCCGCCTCTTGGAAGGCACCCGTCCCATCGCGCAGGCTTCCGGCCCCGCGGACGAAAAGGGTGAGATTCCGCTCAAACGCGTTCACGCCTACGTCGCGACCTTCGTCTCGCGCCTCTTGAAGACCCCGGTACCGGCCGCGAATCCGCAGGCCGCCGAATAAGCCCCGACAATCCGCCGGGCGCCCCGCCCGGCGCCGCATCAAGTACGGAACGCCGTGAAATCGCTTGATTTCACGGCGTTTTTGTGTGTGCACGTACGTTTTTCGCCTTCCGTCCTGTCGGCCCCGTGCAACGCGGATACCGCATTTCGGCTACTTTTGAGTAACGCTCGGTACGTTTTTGCGGTTTTTCTGATAGGCTTCGCGTCACCTGAAGACGGACGACGCCTGTCCGAGCCCGTCTTTTCCCTACGGCAAAAGAAAAACCAAAGGAAATCCAACCATGACGCTCCTTCGCCAGACCGCCGCGGTCCGCGTGCTCTCCGCCGCGACGGCGCTCGCCTGCGCCGCGCTTTCGATCCCCGCCCAGGCGGCCGACATCAACGTTTCGGGCCGCATCGACACGTACGTCGAGGCCTACACGACGAGCAGCGGCACGCAGGGGCGTCTGTCGTCCGGCGGCGCGACGCCGTCGTTCCTGCTCTTCTCGGGCGAGGAAGACATGGGCAACGGGTTGAAGGCCTCCTTCAACCTTGAGATGGGCTTCCTGCCGGAGAACGGCATGTCCACCCCCGACGGCTCGCCTACGGCCGGGAACTACATGTTCCAGCGCCAGGCGAACCTGGGTCTGCGCGGTTCCTTCGGTGAAGTGCGCTTCGGCTACCAGTACACGCCGACCTTCATCGCGTTGGCCTCCACCGACCCGGTGGGCTACTCCTTGGGCTCCGCCATGGGTACCTTCTCCGCGCCCGGCTACGCCGGCGTCAACGGCGGTGCGATGGACGACTTCAACGCCCGCTCTGAGAACGCCATCTCCTACACCTCGCCCAAGCTCTTCGGGAACACGATCGTGAGTCTCTTCGTGGGTCTCGGCGAAACGACGAAGAAGAACGGCGAAGTCTCGACCACCCGCGGCAACTACTACGGCGCGTCGGTGCGCTTCATGCAGGATGCGTTGACCGTCGTCGGGGCCGCCTCCGCTGCCAAGGCCGAACACAAGGTGATGCCCTCGGGCGACGTGTCGCCCTCGACCGACTACCAGCTCGACTTCTCGGTCGGCTACGACTTCGGCGTCGTGAAGCCCGTCTTCACGATGGCCTACAAGAAGGGTGCGGACGACATCCGGAAGGGTTCCGACGTGCTCGCCACCCAGGTGGGCTTCTCGATGCCGATGGGCCAGGGCAAGTGGGCCGCGAGCGTGGGGTACCTGAAGAACCTCACGGATTCGGACGGCGACGCCGTTGCGGCCGGCACCCGCTACGACTACTCGCTCTCGAAGCGCACGTTCCTCTACACGGGCGTCGCGGCTGTCTGGAACGGCGACCTCGCCAACTACGGTCTGACGGGCGGCGGCGGTTCTTCGAACTTCCCGACCGACAAGCCGGGCCACTCGGCCTCTACCGTCTTCGTGGGGGTGAACCACAAGTTCTGACCGGGGCGTTTCGTCGGCCGGTCCGGAGGGGAGAACCGGTCAGGTCGGCGGACGATTCGGTGAGAAAAGCGGCTTTGGGCGTGAAAACCCAACGCCGCTTCTTTGTTTGTACGGGGCGTGATTCGGGCGGCGGCGCTTCGGCCGCAGCTCCGCAATCGCTCGGCCGGGTTCGACCGGGTTCGGCCGGATCAGCCGGGTTGGCCGGATCAGTGTGCGCCGACGCTCCTCACACCCGCCAAGCCGCGACCGGGTGCATGTAGCGGGGAAGGCCCGCGCGGATGTTGGAGGCGATCGGGGCGCTCTTCACCTTCTCGACACCTGCCGCCCGCCCGTCGGGCGTCTCCCCGAACGTCGGCTGCGCCTTCGCCGGGGCCTTCAATCCGCGGGCCAGGGCCGGACCGGCCGTCAGCGCGGCGGGAGCGAGAAGAAGCATCGGAAGAAGCGTGCGGCGCTGCATGGGCGGTCTCCGGACAGTGTGAAAAGACGGGTCGGCACCGCCCTCTAAGGCAAGTGCCTGAGGCCATTCTATATAAGGTGCGTCTACACTCGGACGGACTGCGGCCAAGCCTTACAGGCCCGACCAATTTGTTGCACCTTTTCCGGACAAACGCCCCCATGCGCACGCTCTACACCCACGCCCGCCTGCCTGATGACGTCGGCAGTCCCGCACTCGACCGCTTCGCCGTCGACGGCGACCGCTTCGCCGATCCCGACCCCGACGCCCATTGGGACCGGGTGGTGGACTTGAACGGTGCGGTGATCCGCCCGGCCTTCATGGGTCTCCATACGCACCCCTCGATCGTGGCGGAGACGTTGGACGCCCTCGCGGCGACGCCGCCCCTGGTGGATTCGATCGAGTCGCTCATCGAGCGGCTGCGCGAACACGCGGCCACGCACCCCGAGGGTTGGATCCTCGGCTGGGGCTACGACGAGAGCCTTTTGGCGGAACACAGGACGCCCACGCGGGAGGACTTGAACCGCGTCTCCGCGACCCGCCCCGTCATGGTGCGCCGCTCGGACTGCCACCGGCTCGTCGTGAACGACGCGGCGCTGCGGCTCGCCGGCATCGACGAATCCACCCCCGACCCCGCGGGCGGCCGTTGGGGGAGGGATGCGGAAGGCCGCCTCACCGGTGAGGTGATCGAAATCGGCGCGGTGCGCCGGATCGAGGCCGCGATGAAGCCCGCCGCCGATGGCGAGGAAGGGGCGGAAGCCGTGGCGGACCCGGAAGCGGCCGCCGTCGCTTCGCTCCTCAAGCTCGAAGCCCACTACGCCCGCCGCGGGATCACGCGCGTCACGGAAATGATGGCGGAGCGCGGCCCCGTCGACATGCTCTCTGTGTGGCGGAAGGCCCAGGCCCAAGGCCTCAGCGTGCTCTGCGGCATCTACCAGACGTGGACGGGCGGGCGCGACCCCTACGGGATGCCGGAGCTCTCGGACGACGAAAAGACGGGCGATGCCCGGATCGCGGGCGTCAAGCTCTTCTCGGACGGGAGCGTTTCGGCCAAAAGCGCCAAGGTGCGCGTGCCCTACGCCGACGGGACGACGGGCGAGAGCCTGATCGACGATGAGGTCTTCCGCGCGGCCTTCGCCTGGGCGAAGCGGAACGGCGTGCAGGTCTCGATTCACGTGATGGGGGACGCGACGCTCGAACACATTCTCGAATTGGTCGAGCCGTTGGAGCCCTGGATGGAGGGCGTGCCGTCGGTGCGTCTCGAGCACGCCTCCTTCGTGCCGGACGATCTGCTGGAAAGGATCCTGGCGGTGAAGGCCGGGATCGGCATCACCACGCAGCCGATCTTCCCCTTCGCCGAGTGGCCGGCGTACAGGGCCTCCTTGACGGAGGCGCGTCTCTCGGAAGTCATGCCCCTGGCGAAGCTCGCGGGGACGGATCTGCCCTTGGCGCTCTCGTCCGACGCACCCGCCACCACCTGGGCCGATCCGGACGACGTCTTCGCGACCTTGCAGAGCGCCACGACCCGCGTCGACGCCTCGGGGCGCAGTTTCGGGGCGGGCGAGGCGGTCGAGATGAGGACGGCGTTGTTGCTCTACGGTGAGCGCGCCGCGCGGGTGATGCCCGCACTTTCTCCCTACGGCTTCGGCGGCACGATGCGCCCGGGCGAACGCGCGGACTTCGTGCGGTTGTCGGAAGACCCGCTCGCGGTGCCCGGTGCGGACGTGCGGCGCGTCAAGGTGCTGGCGACGGTGTCCGCCGGGGTGTTGCGGTACGGGGAGCTCGGGTGACGGGCGTCGAAAAGCTTCCTCAAAACCCTCCAACCCCACAAGACGACGAAAGGCCCGCACCGTTCGCGCGGTGCGGGCCTCCCCACAACCAGTCTCGGACCCCGTCCGGGAGAAGAGAGAGGACGGGGTCCGAGCTCGGAAACGAAGCCTGGAGAGGTCGGGGTTGACCGGAGCAGGCGGGAGTGGTGCGATTACTTCAGGCCGAGGGCGTACTTGGCCGCATGTTCGCCTGCGCGGCGACCGAAAACCACGGTATCCGCCACGGCATTTCCACCTAAGCGGTTCAGGCCGTGCACACCGCCGGTGACTTCACCTGCGGCGTAGAGCCCCGGAATCGGACGGCTCTGGATGTCGAGCACTTCGCTCTCGGGCGTGATCGCGACGCCGCCCATCGTGTGATGGATGCCGGGCGCGACGTGGACCGCGTAGAAGGGACCCTTGTCGATCGAGAGCGGCATGTCGGGGCGGCCGAACGCTTCGTCCTTGCCCGCGGCGCGGTACTTGTTGTAGGCGGAAACGGTCGCTTCAAGCGTCTTCGGATCCATCCCGGTCGCCTTGGCGAGCTCACCGACCGTGTCGGCCTTCTTCAGCATCCCGAGGTGGTCGTAACCGCGGACCATCTTGGCCTTCCCGTAGAGCTGGCTGTCGAAGACGAGCCAGGCCGTACGGTCGGGCTGCGCGAGGATGGCGTCGGACGCACGGTCGCGGGTCGTGAGTTCATTGACGAAGCGCGCACCTTCGCTGTTCACCATGATGGCACCCACGCCGCGGACGGTTTCCGAAATCAGGATGCGGCTGTCCTTGCCCACGGTCGGGTGCGCCTGCACCCAGTCGATGTCGACCGTCGAAGCGCCGATGTTGAGGGCCATGCGGATGCCGTCCCCGGTGCTCGTCACGTTGTTGGAGCTCGTCATGCCCTTGAAGGTCGGACGGTACCAGGCGATCATCTCCTGGTTCATGCCGTAGCCGCCCGTGGCGAGCACGATCGCCTTCGCGGCTACCTTGTAGTAGCCCGTGTGCTTCCCGTGCACGATCACGCTTTCGATCTTGTGGTCGGCGTCGAGGTTGATCTTGACGACGCGGGAGTTGAGTCGGGCGGGAACGCCGTCCTTCTCGGCCTGCGCGCGCAGCACGTCGATGATGTGCGGACCCACGGAGAGGCCGCCCGCCGGACGGTGCGTGCGGTCGACCTTGGCGCCGCCCGAGCGCTTGAGGTCGTCCATGTTCGCGCCCATGTCTTCCAGCCACTTGATGCCGGCGGCGGATTCTTCCGCAAGGATCTTCACGAGCGCCGGGTCGTTCTTGCCGCGACCGCCCTTCATCGTGTCTTCGATGTAGCTCTCGACCGAGTCCTTCACGCCCTTCTTCGCCTGCTGGGGCGTCCCCACGGCGTTGTAGCCGCCGGCGGCGAGCATGGAGTTCCCGCCCGAGAACGCGTGCTTTTCAAGGAGCAGCACGGTGGCCCCCGCGCGCTTCGCGCTGATCGCGGCGTTGTAGCCGGTGCTCCCGGCACCGATCACGAGCACGTCGACCGTTTCGCGCGGGGCTTCGGCGAGCGCCTTCGCGACGGCGGCCTCATCGACGCCCTTGTCCCAGTTCTCCTTCGCGGCGGCGTCGGCAAACGGGAGCTTCATGTCGAAGGTGTGGCAGTCGTTGCAGGCGAGCTTGGGCTTTTCGTGCGCCGCGTGGCAGACCGTGCAGTTGATGTCGCCGAGGTGCGAGGCGTGCGGGTTGAAGCGCAGATCCTTCGTCTTCTCAGCCAAAGCCTTGTAGTCGCCGTGGCAGGTTTCACACTTCTGGTTCAGGGCGCGTTCGTCGTCGGGGACGTTCGCGGCCGTCACGGCGTTCGTGTCGTGACAGACGGCGCAGCCGCCGAGGGCGGCGTGAAAACCGGCCAAATCGCCCGCGGCGGCGACGTTGCCCGAAAGGGCGACGCCCAACGCGAGGGCCGTGATCTTCATTTTGAACATGGGACTCTCCTTCGAAATTCTCAAACGGTCGTGCGCCCGGAGTCTGGGGTCGTGAGGGGCGCCGACCGGCAAGCCGGGCACTCTACGCGGCGTTCGGGAAGGAGGGTTTGAGTTGTTCTTGAAGAGGTGTTGAGGAAGCCTCAATGCTTCGCCGCGGGCGCCTTCGCGAGCGACGCCCGCACGTGCTCGACGAAGCGGCGGGCGGCGTCAGGCAAAGGCCTCGACTTCGCGTGCGCGAAGACGAGGGGGCGGAGCGCCCAGGGTTCGTCGATCAGCACGACCGTAAGCCCGGAAGCCCCGGGAAACCGGGCGAGTGCGGAGCGCGGGACGATCGCGACGCCCGCGCCCGAGAGCACCATTTCGAGGAGCAGCGAGAAGGAGGGCATCTCGACGACCGGCGCGTAGGTGAGGCCGAGCGCGCGGGCGCGCTCACGCATCGCGTGCCCCATCGGCGTCGTCTCGATGAGGCCGATGTAGGGGAAACCGAGTATGGTCGGGAGGTCGGCGCGGTCCGACGCCGCCAACGGATGACCAGGGGGCGTCACGAGGATGTGGCGGTCGACCGTGAGCGGAATGATCTCGACCTCGTCCGCGTGATCCCTGGCCGCCGACTCGATGCAGAAGGCGAGCTCGGCTTGACCGGCCAAAACCTCCAGAATCGTCTCGGTGCTCTTTCGTTCGAGAAACGTGAGCCGCACGGTTTCGTCGGCCAAGAAGCTCCCCACCGCGGGCGCGAGGTAGTTCTGAATGCCGGAACTGTTGGACGCGATGCGCAGCGTCGTGCGCTCCCCGTAGCGGAGGGCACCCACTCAACATAACATCTTTGCGGCCGCGGAGAGGATCCCCTCGGCGTGCGCCCGCATCGCGGGACCGGCGGGCGTGAGCGTGAGCCCGCGCGCTTCGCGCACGAAG
>OGEN01001297.1_pt1 | contig 17196 bp, 15 predicted proteins | sample 1570671 | NCBI WGS metagenome assembly OGEN01 (sample SAMEA2582128, study PRJEB24529) | metagenome | biome: Human gut stool | place: China | collected 2011
GGGGAGGGCCTGCGCCGGACGGAGGGCGGCCGCTGGGGGAGCGGGAAGCTGCTGGCCGCCCTGGAGGGGTGGGTGGAGCACCTGCCCGGCCGGGGCAGAGAGAGGGAGGGCAGGCGGCAGAGTCTGGGCCGCCTGCTGCTCAAACTGTTTGAATGGATCAGGAGGGAATTGCATGCTGACCATCATCGAGATTAAGGCCAGGGAGGACGGCGGCCACGGCCTGCAGAGCCAGAGCCACCGGACGGAGTGCTGGCTGGAAGGGTGGATTGCCGTGCCGCCGGAGCTGGAGCAGACGGCCTGGGACTGTGCGGGCTACTGCGACCTGGACATACAGGACGGCAAGCTGGTGGGCCTGACGCCCCGGGAGCAGCCGCCCAAGCCGGAGCCGGAGCCGGACCTGACGCCCCAGTTCCGCACAGCCATGCTGTCCTATGCGGCCACCAGCACAGCCATCCCGGACAGCTATGCCCTGGACATGTCCGATCTGTTTCCCACCTGGGCGGCGGTACTGGCAGACGGCGAGGAGCTGCCTGAGGGGCGGGTCCTCAACGACGGCGGCCAGCTCTACCGGGTGGTGCAGGCGGTGACACCCCAGGCCCACCAAGCCCCCCACGACGAGGGGATGCTGGCCGTCTACCGGCCCATCGACCGGGAGCACGCCGGCACGGCGGACGACCCCATCCCCTGGGTGTACGGCATGGACTGCTATGCGGGCAAGTGCTACCGCTACAACGGCAAGGTCTACCGGGTGGCCGAGGGCGGGGACATGATCCCCTGCACCTGGCCCCCCGACACGCCCGGCATGTGGCAGTGGGAGGAAGTGCAGGCATAAGATGAAGGGGGCGGATTTGCCGCCCCCTTTTGAACCACAGGAGAAAGGATGAGAGCCATGGAGCGAGCGAACGGAGGGAACGGCAATGCTGAACAGCCGGGATATTGACCGGCTGCGCCCCGACGTGGCGGCCAACTGCCGCGCCTGGCTGGAGCTGTGCCGCGCGGCGGGGCTTCTGGTGCTGGTCACCGGAACCGTGCGGGATGAGGAGTACCAGCAATACTGCTATGAAAACGGTACGGCCGCCACGCCTGTACCCAGCTTTCACGGGGAGCAGGCGGGGCTGGCCTTCGACTTCTGCCAGAACATCAAGGGACAGGAGTATTCGGATTCCACATTCTTTCAGCGGGCCGGAGAGCTGGGGGAACAGGTGGGCTTTGAGTGGGGCGGCCGGTGGAAGAGCTTCCCTGACCGGCCCCATCTCCAGTGGAGCGACGGCGGAAAATACACCAGCAGTATGATCCGGGCGGGGGACTACCCGCCCGCCATGCCCCCATATCGAGAGGAGGACACCGACATGACGAAAGAGGAAATTCAGGCCATGATCGACGCGGCCGTGACGGCCGCCCGGCCGCCGGTCTACACCAGTGTGGAGAACTGCCCCGCGTGGGCCAGGGAGACGGTGCAGAAGGCCGTTGACGAGGGAGTGCTGCGGGGAGACCAGGGCGGCGGACTCCGCCTGACCGACGACAACCTGGTTAACCTTCAGATGCTCCGCAACCTGGGCCTGCTGGACGGGGGCGGGGCCTGATGGACCACATCAACGGCTTCAAGGCCGCCGTGGCCGCTGTCCTGGGCTGCCTGACCGCCCTGTGGGGATGGTTCGGCTGGCTGGTGGTGGCGTGGGTGGCCTGTATGCTGCTGGACTACGCCACCGGCACCGCCGCCGCCCTCAAGGCGGGGAAGTGGTCCTGCAAGGCGGCCCGGGAGGGCCTCTGGCACAAGGTGGGAGCCATGGCCGCCGTCCTGGTGGCCGCCATCCTGGACGGGGTGCTGGGCTTGATCCTGGATCATATCCCCGCCCTGACCCTGCCCTTCGATTATACGGTATTTCTCACGGTGCTGGTGCTGGTCTGGTATATCCTGACCGAGCTGGGGAGTATCGTAGAAAATGCCGGGCGGCTGGGAGCCCCTTTGCCTGCATGGCTGTCCAAGGCTATTGCAGCGCTGGAGTCCGGCGTGGACAGTACCGGAGATAAACTGACCCAAGGGGAAAAAAAAGAATAAAAGGAAAAAGCCTGTAGTCAAACGACTACAGGCTTTTTCCTGCCGTTGAGACAGACGGTTTTTACAGTGGACCGGAGAGGCCTGCTATACTTCACCCTGTGCGAGTGCTTCGGTGCCCAATAGGGTAAGGCGGAGTCCCTGCCGGGTTTTCCCTACTGATATGTAGCCGGACTCCGCCAGTCGGCGAATTCTTAATTTCAGCTTGGCCTCGGTAAAACCCGCCGCCAACAAAGGCGAAAGGCGAAGCAGGGAACCGCGGCCTGCAGGGCGCCCGGCGGCGGTAAGCTCCTGAATGGAGTTCAAAATGAGGCGGTCTTCCTGGGACAGTGGTTCAGAACAGTCGGTGAACGCAGAAATTCGGTGGCCAAAAAAGTTGCGAATTAAATCATTTAAAAGCGATTGCTGCTGATCAGGGGCAATATCCTGCTGATAAAAAATAGTCAGGTTACTAGAAAAAGCCCGCAGCTCGCGGACGTTCCCGGGCCATGTATAATGTAAAAGTCTGTGCTCTAATTGTGCTGGAAGTCGCGCACCCTCGGCCATGGAATGGAGAAGTTCCGGGATATCCTCCACGCGTTCGCGGAGCGGAGGGATAACTAGGGGCAGGATCTTGAGTCGATAATAGAGATCCTCACGGAAGGTACCCTGCCGGACCATATCGTTCAAATTCCGGTTGGTTGCGCAGATAACCCGTACGTCAATAGGGATCACACTGGTGGAGCCAACCGGCATCACTTCCCGCTCTTCCAGAACCCGTAGAAGGCGACTTTGAAGAGAGAGGGGAATGTCGCCAATTTCATCAAGAAAAATGGTGCCGTTATCGGCGGTTTGAAAGAGGCCCTGCTTTCCCCCTTTGCGTGCCCCAGTAAAAGCCCCCTCTTCATAACCAAAAAGTTCGCTTTCAATTAGGGTATCTGGAATGGCGGCACAGTTTACGGCCACAAAGGGGCTTTGACGGCGACGCGAGGCATTGTGGATGGACTGGGCAAACAACTCCTTGCCTGTGCCGCTCTCCCCAAAGATGAGGATGGTCTCATCTGTACCAGAATAGTACTGTGCCAGGCGAATTGCCTTTTGAACAGCGGGGGAGTGTCCTAAAATGTCTGAAAAGTGGTACTTGGCTGGCAAGGAGTTCTTTTTTACACCATGAGAGCACCGTTTTTCGGAGGAGGACGCGGCGATTGGGGTGAGCAGGATGAAACAGTGGCGGTGCTGGAGGGGGGACTCGAAGTGGAGGTGCAGTGTATAGGGCTTTTTCCCTAAATATACGACTTCCTTTTCCTCACGACCTTCGGACAGGGAGGCGGCGAGGTGGGCCAACTCTGGAAAACACGGGAGAAGCGGGTGGCCAGGCAATCCCTTCTGTCCGGCGGGCAGGAGACGGGCGGCGGCCTCGTTCAGCTCCACGATCTGTTGGTTCTCATCCAGGTGGAACAGAGCAGTGCCTGTAAGAGCGAGTGTCTGGGATAACTAGCTTTTGAGTAGTTGGTTCTGGGTGTGGATATCTTGTCGGTGGTACAGCTCAGATACCAGTTGCTGCATCACCGGTATATGGAACTGGTTCAAAAAGTCAGGCGGCAGATTATATATTTTGACAATTTCAGCAAGAGTAGAGGGAGTGATATTTCGGTATCCCAGGTTGATGTAGACCTTTTTGTTTTCTGGACAATAGCTGCGAAAACCGGCATAAACAACGGTGTCATAGGGAGTAGTGTCTATGTCACAGCCGGGCCAATAAGGGATATAGTTCAGATGATTGATCCCGAGCTGTTGCAGGTTTTCTACCAAATCCTCCGCAATCCGTCTGGGCTTGTTTGCAACCAGCACTGGCGTACCTTCGGGCAGTTCCAAAAGCCGATGTAAGTGATTGCTGTCCAAAAAACGCCGGGCAAATATGATTTGGCTGTTTGGAAAATATTTGTCGGCGTACGCAAGGGAGGTAATATTGACCAAAATAGCGGCGGGTTCTGCCGCAAGCGTGTGTACGGTGGCAAGGGTAACAGGGACAATATCCAGAGACGAGGAAAAAACCTGTGAGAGAATTTTACACATATAGTTACGGTCCAGCTCGTTTTCCGTAAAAACACCAAGAGTTTGTTTGGCCATAGGGTGTCCCTCCTTGAAGCGCATGGGTGAAACATTGCCTCTTAAAAGGATAACAGACAGAGCATGGCCCGTCAATGCAATTTGGACATTATTAAAATGATTTAAGATATCCAGATATGAGATACAAACAGATGTATGAGAAGAAAAGGATAAAACAAATTTGTGAGATTACTCCAAATATCTGAAAAGTATTTTGGCTAAAAAATAAAAAAAGTTTAAAAAGGATTCATTTGCAGCGATATGGAATTAAAATTGCTTTTGATAATAGCGTCTGAGGGACCTCGGAGAGCTGCCAGCGTACAGCAGGTTAATAGGCAACAAAGTATGAGGAAAGGAAAGGCAGAAAATGGAGTTGGGAATCAAGGGAAAGAGAGCGGTAGTTACTGGGGCTGGTCAGGGTATCGGCCGGGAAACTGCTCTGGTCTTAGCCCAGGAGGGTGCCGTGGTCTGTGTAAGTGACATCAATGACAGCCGCGGAAAAGAAACAGTGGAGGAAATCTGTGAGAGGGGGGGAACTGGAATCTATATTCATGCGGATGTGGGGGTGCCGGAGGAGATCAAGCACCTCTTTCGGACGGCTGCAGAGCGGTTGGGAAGCGTGGATATTTTAATTAATAATGCAGCGATCTCCCCCAAAGTTCCATTTGAAGATATCCCGCTGGAGCAGCTTGAACAGGTTCTGCGGGTAAACCTAATGGGGGCATTTCTCTGTGCACAGGAGGCTGCGGCGCAGATGAAAGAAAAACGCTGGGGACGCATTATCAGTCTGGCCTCAATGGCGGGACGTTTTGGGGCAAATAAGTCCGGAGCGCACTACGCCGCTACCAAGGCGGGAATCGTTGGGATGACTCTAAGTTTGGCAAAGACACTGGGGCCGTACAATATCACTGTAAACTGCGTATCGCCCGGCCGCATTAATACGGAACTTACGAGGGTGCTGCCGCAGAAAGTCCAGAACGAAATCTGCAGTCAGATACCTCTGGGGCGTATTGGAGAGCCGTCAGAAGTAGCCTCCGTAATTGCATTTCTGGCATCAGAGCAGGCCAGCTATGTATCCGGCTCCTGCGTGGATGTGCTGGGTGGTTATATCGCATAAAGCGAAGGAGAATAAAAGAAAAGGAGGCTAAAACAGGCGGCAGAGCAATGGAAAAGAGAGCAAAAGACGTTTTTGTGAGGTGGAAAACATGTTGACAATCATACTGGTGGTAGGGTACTTCCTGTTTTGCGTGGGCATGGCCTTTTTTCTGGACTACAGAACCAAAAAAAGAAAACTGAATGAAACCGCAGTGGAGTACTCTACCGGTAAAAACAGCATGGGGTTGTTTATGGCTTTCTCGCTGATGTGCGGCAACCTGATCAGTTCCAGCTACATTATTGGCAACTCATCTGCAGTTATTGAGCATGATATCGCCTATCAGTGGACCTTCTACGGCTATATCATCGGCTGGGCGCTGACCTGTGCCTATATCCCCATTTATCGCTCCATCTGCTATAAATATGGCTGTTCCTCCTTGGGGGAAATCTTTGAAAAGCTGTTCAGCAAGCGGGTATCCGTCTGTGTGTCAGTCATGATCTTCGTATCTTTTGCCAGTGCGGTCAGCGCACAGACGGTCATCGTCTCCAATCTGCTTCAGTCCCTGCTGGGCATCCGCAGCGAGGTTACCATGACCGTCACCATTGCGGCCATGATCCTGCTGGCACTTCAGGGCGGCATGAAGGGTCTGGCCCGCATCAATATGGTGCATGTGGTTGTACTTAGCGTGTCCGTTGTGGCAATTTTTATTGCGGTAATGACCTCTGTGGGATGGGACTTCGGACAAGTTTACCGTGCGCTGGAGCCCCAGGGTACCTTTAAGCTCATTGGAGGCTCCAGAAGCAATTCCTACATCATCGGTACGCTTGCCATTCAGCCCTTTGTTACGGTTGTAAATGCATTGTCCATCTCTGCGGCGATCGGCGCCAAGGACGCCAAGACCGCACAGAAGGCTCAATCCATCATGCCTATTTTTGCAATTTTCTTTTTTGGATTGGTCATCATAGCTGCCTGCTGTGGCAAGTTCCTGTGGCCCGACATGGATCCGGGGACTGCCTGGTACACCATTGCCGGTCATTACGGTCCCGCCATGGCGGCGCTGGCCAGTTGCGGCGTGCTGGCGGCCAGTATGTCTACGGCGCCGACCTACATCATGGTAATGTCCAGTACTGCAATGGAGCTCTATACTCCCCTGCGTAAGAGCCCTATGAGTGAGAAGCAGAAAATGTTTCTGACCAAGCTGCTCATTGTGGTATTCGGAATCCTGTTCCAGTTGCTCGGCCTGCTCTCCAGCGATGTGGTGGACATCCTGTCCAACGCGCTGACAGTGCGCGCGGTATGCGGTTTGACCTTTACCCTGTTTCTGCTCTGGAAGCGGCCTAACGAGAAGTCCATTTTCTACAGCATGGTGTTGGGTATCATCGTATGTGTTGTCTGGATCGTCTACGGCTACGTCTTCGGTACGAGTCCATTCGGTATTCAGATTACCTATGCCGGCGGTATTGTCGCACTGGCGACCCAGATCATTGTCACGCTGGTCACTACCAGGTCCGGTGAGCGCTCCGACAGCTACCAGCTTTATAAAGAGGCCAGAAAAGAGATGAAGGCTGCAATTGCCGCAGGCAAACGTGTCTGATAGAACCATTTACTAAGTCTAAATCAGAAAGGTATGGACAAGCGGATGAAAAAGCATGGAGGAAATGTAATGGCCGGCCTGCTGGCCGACTATGGTGTGACGGCGGTATTTGGTGTGCCCGGCGGGCAGACTTTGCCGCTCTACTACGGAATTTTGGATGAGGGGAACCGTATCAGGCATATTCTCATGAAGGATGAGATTGATGCCACCTTTGCCGCGGACGCCTACGCCCGTATCAGCGGCGGTATCGGAGTATGCGACGCCACCGCCGGCTGCGGTGCCATCAAGTTTATTTCGGGCTTGGCGGAGGCGTACAACACCTCCATCCCCGTCATCGCCATCGGTTCTGAGATGGAGGGGGATTGGCTGGCCGCCCGGTACCGCGGTACGGGCTCCCAAGTGGTAGACTCCAAGGAGGTGCTCAAGCCAGTGACCAAGTGGCAGGCGTGCCTGCCCCATGTGAACAAAATGCCGGAGTTGGTGCAGACTGCCGCCCAGATGGCGGTCAGTGGCCGTCCCGGACCCGTATTTATCGAGTGTCCATGGCGGCCCTTCCGGGAGGAATATACCGGGCCGGACTATGAGAGCAACCGAAAACTGGCCAGCCTGCCCGCCCACCGTCCTACCCCGTCCCGCGACGAAATCGACGAGGCGATCCAGGTACTAAAGGAGGCCAAGAGGCCGGTTATGCTGCTGGGCGGCGGTGCTTGGCGTTCCGGCGCCAGAGCGGAGATCACGGCGCTGGCAGAGCGCATGGCTATGCCCGCAGCCGCCTCCCTGACCGGAAAAGGTGTGCTGCCTGAGAACCACCCACTGTCCCTGGGTGTGGTAGGCAGTCTGGGCGGCAATGATGTCTCCAGAAAAATGGTGGAGGAGGCCGACGTGATTCTCGCCATCGGCTTTAAGTTCAGTCAAAACTCCACCTATGGCTGGACAATTCCCAGGAAGGGCCAGAAGGAGATCCGCATTGACATTGACGAGACTGAAATGAATAAACTGCATACTACAGATGTAGGGCTGGTAGGCGATGCCAAGGCCACCCTGCAGCTTCTGCTGGATCGGCTGGATGCGCAGAGAGATCCCACTGCTGTAGAGAAAGAAATCGCGAAGTTGTACCGCGCTTGGCGGAAAAAAACCGGCCGGCGGTGGAGGCTGACGATTGTATTACTCCGCAGAGGGTCGTCTCCTTATTGAATGAATTGTGCGGCGACGATACAATCCTGGCCTGCGACGCCAGTTTCTCCTGCGGCTGGGCGGGCAGCTTCTTTGACGTATATGGTGCCCGTCGTACCATTCTTCCCCGGGGCGCCGGCGGCCTGGGCTATGGACTTCCTGCCGGCATCGGCGCAGCGGCGGCGCGGCCGGGGAACAAGGTGGTGGTGCTCACCGGTGACGGAGGGCTGAACTACTGCTTAGGAGAAATGGCAGTGCTCCATGAGCAAAACATGGATGTCAAGGTGGTGGTTCTCAACAACAGCATCCTGGGTTGGATTAAGTGGTACGAGGCGGCCATGTGGGACGGCCGCTTTACCGAGGTGGACACCGAAACCATCGACTACGCCGCGGTAGCTAGGGGGCTCAATTGTAAAGGCATATCCATTCGGGACCCCAGGACCCTTCGGGAAGAGCTGAAGACGGCACTGGAGCTGGAAGGGCCAGTGGTCATCGACATCACCACAGCGGAAACGGAAGCATGTAAGTTTACGGATGATCCAAAGGCTGTGGCCTATATCCGGGAGAGCGCGGAGCAGAAAAAGCGAAAGTAAAGGCAGCTGGATATGAAAAGGGGAAATATGCCATGAAAGAAATCATATGGAAGCCGGAGCTGCACCGCTTTTCGAGCTGCAAGGAGTTCGTGGAGGAATTCCGGCTGGGTGCGTCCGACCTGATCCTGACCAACGAGTACATCTACCAGCCCTACTTCGGGGCGATGAACCTGGAGTGTGCCGTGCTGTACCAGGAGCAGTACGGCATGGGTGAGCCCACCGACGTGATGGCGGAGGCCATCCTGCGTGATGCGGCCGCCACGGGCTGCAGCCGGGTTGTGGCCATCGGCGGCGGCACGGTCATCGACATCGCCAAGGTGCTGGCCGTCTCTGACGGCGAGGGGGTGGACGACCTTTATGACAAGGCCCCCGATCTGGAAAAGAAGCGGGAGCTGATCATCATCCCCACCACCTGCGGCACGGGCAGCGAGGTGACCAATATCTCCATCATGGCCCGCACCCGCATAGGAACCAAGCTTGGCCTGGTCAGCCCCGCCATGTACGCCGACTACGCGGTGCTGATCCCCCAGCTGCTGGAGGGCCTGCCGTTCAAGGTGTTCGCCGCCAGCTCCATCGACGCCCTGGTCCACGCGGTGGAGTCCGCCCTGTCCCCCAAGGCCACCCCCTACACCAAGCTCTTTGGCTATAAGGCCATTGAGATGATCATTCGGGGCTATCAGACTATCGCCAAGAAGGGGCCGGAGAGCCGCTTCTCTCTGCTCAACGACTTCCTGCTGGCCTCCAACTATGCGGGCCTGGCCTTTGGCACCGCCGGCTGCGCCGCCGTCCACGCCACCAGCTATCCCCTGGGCGGCAAGTATCATGTGGCCCACGGCGAGAGCAACTACGCCATGTTTACAGGGGTGCTCAAGAACTACATGGAGCTCCGCCGGGACGGGGAGATTGCAGTCCTCAACCAGTATTTGGCCGACTTGTTGGGCTGTATGACCAATGTGGTCTATGACGAGCTGGAGAAGCTGCTGGACCAGATCCTGCCCAAGCGGCCCCTCCGCGAGTACGGCGTGACCAGGGAGGATCTGCCCGTCTTCACCCACAGCGTGGTCACCGAGCAGGGCCGCCTGATGGCCAACAACTTCGTCCCTCTGGACGAGGCGCGGGTGCTGAAGATCTATCAGGAGCTGTTTTAAGACCGCTCCAGTCCCGGTTGCCTGTCCCCGACTTAGAGGGCGGGGATCGCCGGGGGAATCCCTCTGGCCGGGGGAGCGGGACTGGGCGCAATGATAAAAGGAGGAGATTCTCATGGCGCTTATGAGCAAGGCAGCGATCGTGACCGGGGCAGCCCAGGGCATCGGCAAGGCCATCGCCGTGCGGCTGGTGAAGGATGGAATGCGGGTGGCCATCGTGGACATCAACCAGGAGGCCGCCGTCGCAGCCGCCGAGGAGCTGGCCGGGCAGTATGGCGCGGACACCATGGCCGTGCAGTGCGACGTCTCTCAGGAGGAACAGGTCAACATCGCCGTGCAAAAGGTGCTGGAACGGTTCGGTACGGTGGACGTGCTGGTCAACAACGCCGGCATCCTGTCCCTGAAAAAGCCCTTTGTGGAGTACACCAAGGCCGACTGGGACAAAATCTTCGGCATCAACTTCATGGGCGATGTGTTTTTCTGCAAGGCGTTGATCCCCACCATGAAAGAAAAAAAGTCCGGGCGGATCATCAATATGGCCTCCCAGTCCGCCGAGACGGGCGGTCTGGCCGCCTCGCCGATTTACGCCGCCAGCAAAGCTGCAGTCTGGTGCATGACAAAGTCCCTGGCCGGGGAGATGGGGCCCTATCAGGTGACCGTCAATGCGGTGGCCCCCGGCTACATCATGACCGAGATGACCCGCAACGCCGGTTATCGGGACGACATGGTCCCCATGAAGCGCCTGGGTACCCCTGAAGACGTGGCCGACGTGGTGGGCTTCCTGGCGAGCGAGGACAGCCGCTATGTCACTGGCATGATCGTGGATATCAACGGCGGCACGGTGATGCGCTGACTTTGTCTGAACGAGTGCGGGTCATCAACTGACATTGGGAGGTAAAATATATGAGCACGAAAAAGGAACCAAAGGAGCTGGCAAAGCAGTTCTATACCGTAATGTACCGGATGCGCCGCTTCGAGGAGGAGGTCTTTGAGTTCTATAAGCGGGGCCTGATGCCAGGCCTGGCGCACCTGTATCTGGGGGAGGAGGCGGTGGCCGCCGGGGCGTGTGTCGCTCTGCGTGAGGACGACTACATCGGCTCCACCCACCGCGGCCACGGCCACCTGGTGGCCAGAGGCGCCGATCTGGACCGGATGATGGCCGAGATCCTGGGAAAAAAGACCGGCTACTCCAAGGGCAAGGGCGGCTCCATGCACATCATGGCCATGGACAAGGGCATCCTGGGCGCCAACGGCATTGTGGGCGGCGAAATCCCCATCGCCACTGGCGCGGCCTACTCCGCCAAGCTCCGGGGCACCGAGCAGGTCACCCTGGCCTTTTTCGGCGACTCCGCGTCCAACGAGGGGACCTTCCATGAGTCCATCAACATGGCTGCCGCCTGGAACCTGCCCATCGTCTATATCATTGAGAACAATCTCTTCGGCATTTCGGTGGATATCCGCCGGGTGACCAAGGAGCACGACCTCTATAAGCGGGCCGAGGGCTATGGCATTCCGGGCGAGGCTGTGGACGGCAACGACGTCTATGCGGTGTACGAGGCCGTCTCCAGGGCGGTTGAGCGGGCCCGCAAGGGCGAGGGGCCCACCCTCATCGAGTGCAAGACCTACCGCTGGCAGGGCCACCACGTGGGCGACCCCGGCGAGTACCGCGCCCCTGAAGAGCTGGCCGCATGGAAGGCCCGCGAGCCCTTGGTGGTGCTGCAGGAGAAGGGACTGCTGAGCGACGGCGAGATTGAAGAGATCCGCGCCTCTGTGGAGAAGGAGATCGCCCAGGCCTGTAAGTTCGCCGAGGAGAGCGATTATCCCGACGTGTCCGAGGCCTACAAGGATGTGTTTGTAGATATCGCCGCATCTGTTTGATAATAAGGGAGGTTCAGATCATGAGAGAATTGATGGTGAGAGACGCCATCCGGGAGGCCCTGGACGAGGAGATGGCGCGGGATAATACCGTATTCCAGATGGGCGAGGACATCGGCGTCATCGGCGGCAACTTCAAGTGCACCGTGGGGTTGCGGGACAAGTATGGTGATCTGCGTGTAAAGGATACCCCCATCTCTGAGCAGGGGTTCGTGGGCATGGGCGTTGGCGCGGCCCTGACCGGCCTGCGCCCGGTGGTGGAGCTGATGTTCGCCGACTTCATGATGGTCTGCGGCGACCAGCTCTTCAACCAGATGGCCAAGATCACTTACATGTCCGGCGGCCAGTGCAACGTGCCCATGGTGGTGCGCCTGCCCCTGGGTGGCGGACGCTCCTCCGCGGCTCAGCACTCCCAGTCCATCCATGCCTGGGCCGCCCACATCCCCGGCGTCAAGGTGGTGGTCCCCTCCACCGCCGGCGAGTGCAAGGGGTTGCTCAAGACCGCCATCCGGGACAACGACCCCGTTATGTTCTTTGAGCACAAGATGCTCTACACCACCAAGTTCAACGATGTCCCGGAGGTGGAGGAGGATGTGTGCATCCCCTTCGGCCAGGCCCGCATCGTCACGGAGGGCGCCGATATCACCGTGGTCACCAACTCCATGATGACCATCAAGGCGGAGAAGGCGGTCCGGCAGCTACAGAAGGAGGGCATCAGCGCCGAGCTGATCGACCTGCGCACCATCGTGCCCCTGGACACCGAGACAATCATCAGGTCGGTGAAAAAGACGGGCAAGCTGCTGATCGTAGACGAGGGCCACCTCAGCTTCGGCATCACCGGCGAGATCGCCTCCCGGATCATGCCCGACGTGTTCTACGATCTGGACGCCCCCATCCAGCGGATGGGCACCGCCGACGTGCCCCTGCCCTTCAGCCCCGCGCTGGAGTTCCCGCTGATTCCCGACGAGAAGAAGATCGCGGCCAAGATCCGCGAGATGGTGTAAGGAGGCATCGCAATGGCTGAAGTCGTCATCATGCCTAAGCTGGGCTTCAACATGGACGAGGGCCAGTTGGTCAAGTGGCACAAGCAGGTGGGCGAGACGGTAAAGAAGGGCGAGGTGCTCTTTGAGATCAACACCGACAAGACCACCATGCCCGTGGAGGCCACCGAGGACGGCACCCTCCTGAAGATCATTCTGGAGGAGGGTGCCTTCGCCGAGGTGTTTACCCCCATCGCCGTGACCGGCGCACCGGGGGAGGATCCGGATGCCGCCCTGGCTTCCGCCGGACAGGGGCAGGCCGGTGGAAGCGCGCCCGCCGCCGCTCCTTCGGCCCCTGCCGCGCCGGGGGACATGAAGTCTCTGAAACTGACACCCAAGGCCCGAAAGCTGGTCCAGGACGAGGGCATCGACCCGGCCTCCCTGACCCAGATCAAGGGCACCGGCTTCCAGGGCGGGATCACCTATAAGGACCTCAAGGCATCCCCGCTGGCCCGCAGGGTGGCCCAGCAAATGGGCGTGGATCTGGCCGCTGTCCAGGGTACCGGCGCCGCCGGCAAGATCATGAAGGCCGACGTGGAGGCCGCGGCCGCCAAGGCCGCGCCTGCCTCCGCCGGGTCGGACACCCGACAGGTGGCCTCCGCCGTTCCCTACAAGGGTGTGCGCAGGATCATCGGCGAGAAGCTGGCCCAGTCCAAGTTCACGGCGCCCCACCTGTACTTTACCGACGCGGTGGACACCACCGAGCTGGCCGCCTTCCGCAGGCAGCTCAACGAGACCAGCGAGGTAAAGATCGCCGTCTCCGACCTGCTGACCATGGCGGCCTGCAAGGCCCTGAAGAAATTCCCCGGCATCAACGTCACCCTGAAGGACGACCAGGTTGTCACCTACAGGTCCATCAACGTGGGCACTGCCGTGGCTGGTGACAACGGCCTGGTTGTCCCGGTGATCAAGAATGTGCAGAACAAGACCCTCACCGACGTGGCACGGGAGAGCAAGGATCTGGTGGCCAGAGCCAGGGAAGGCCGGCTGGCCCCGGAGGAGTACAGCGAGGGTACCTTCTCCATTTCCAATCTGGGGATGTTCGGCATCGGCAACTTCACCGCGATCATCAACGCGCCCGAATCGGCGATCCTGTCGGTCAGTTCCGTGCGCAAGACCCCCGTTGTGGCCACCGATGAGAACGGAGAGGACGCCATCGCCATCCGGCCCATGATGAACATACAGCTGTCTGTGGATCACCGGGTCATTGACGGCCTGCTGGCCTCCCAGTTCGTGGAGTATATGAAGCAGCTGCTGGAGCATCCTATCCAGATTCTGATGTGAGTGGAGGAGCGTCATGGCAGAGATCATCATCATGCCCAAGCTGGGCTTCAATATGGACGAGGGCCAGTTGATCAAGTGGCACAGGCGGGTGGGTGAAACGGTAAAGAAGGGCGAGGTGCTCTTTGAGATTAACACCGACAAGACCACCATGCCCGTAGAGGCTACAGCGGACGGCACCGTCCTCCAGCTCATGCTGGAGGAGGGGGCTTTCGCCGAGGTGTTCACCCCCATCGCCGTGATCGGCGCTCCGGGGGAGGACCCCAATGCCGTCCTCAACGGCCCCGCCACCCCCCAGGCCGCGCCCGCGGCCCCGGCGGAGCCGGCCGGATACGACTACGACGTGGTCGTGATCGGTGCCGGCCCCGGCGGCTATGAGACGGCGATCAAGGCGGCCCAGTGCGGGAAAAAAACCTGCATCATCGAGGGGGCCGGTTTCGGAGGCACCTGCCTGAACGTGGGCTGCATCCCAACCAAGGCGCTGATTCAGACCGCCGACGTGTACCACAAGGTGAAGGATGCCGCCCGCTTCGCGGTGACGGGCGTGGAGGCGGACAAGATCGCGGTGGATATGGCCGCCTTGCAGGCCAGAAAGAAAGCCGTGGTCAAAACCCTGGTCAACGGCGTCAAGGGTCTGCTCCGGGGCAATAAGGTAACGGTGGTGGAGGGAATGGCCTCGTTTGCCGATACCCATACCCTGTCTGTGGACGGCAGGAGCATCACCGGGGCCAACATCATCATCGCCACCGGCTCCAGCGTATTCATGCCCCCCTTCATCGCGCTGGAGGGGGAAAACCACCTGCTGACCAGCACCGAGGCCCTGGACCTGGATCAGGTGCCCGCCTCGGTCACCGTGATCGGCGGCGGTGTGATCGGCGTGGAGTTCGCCTATCTCCTGAACCGTCTGGGCAGTAAGGTGACGGTGCTGGAGCTGATGGACCATATCCTGCCCATGGTGGACATCGAGGTCTCCAGGCTGGCGGAGAAGCGGATGACCAAGAACGGGATCCTGTTCCGGCTGGGCGCAAAGGTCAGCCGGGTGAAGGACGACACGGTGTACTACGAGTTCGGGGGGCAGAACTGCCAGGTAAAGTCGGATATGGTGCTCATGGCGGTGGGGCGTGTTCCCAACACGCAGGGCCTCAACGCAGAGGGGATCGGCATCGAGTTCGACCGGAAGGCGATCCGGACGGACGCCCATATGCGCACCAACATCCCCCATATCTATGCCATCGGGGACGTGAACGGGAAGGTTATGCTGGCCCACACCGCCTCCCACGAGGGTATGGTGGCAGTGGCGGACATCTGCGGCCAAGGGGAGGAGATGCGCTATGACCGGATCCCTTCCTGTGTCTATCTGGAGCCTGAGATCGCCTGCATCGGCCTCACCGAGGCCCAGGCCAGGGAGAAGTACGGCGACGGGCTGAAGATCGGGCGGTTCAACATGGCGGCCAACGGCAAGTCCCTGATCGCGGGGGACACGGACGGCCTGTTCAAGGTGATCGTGGCGGCGGACACCGGCGAAATCCTGGGCGCTCACCTCTATGGTCAGCACGTCACCGACATGATCGGTGAGATCTCGGCGGCCATGGCCGCCGAGGGCACCGCTGAGGAGCTGATCCATGCGATCCACCCCCATCCCACGGTCAACGAGGCCCTGGGTGAGGCTTTTATGGCCGCCTGGAACGGACGGGCCATCAATTCCCTGTGACAGGGAGGATCCTCTGCCTGGGTGACAGCCTGACCTATGGCTTCGGCCTCCCGCGGCGACTGGTCTGGACGGCGCTGTGCGCCGCCCAGACCGGGGCGGAGCTGCTGGGCGGGGGCGTCAACGGCAACACCACCGGCGGTATGCTGGCCGTCCTGCCCGATCTGCTGGTCCGGGAGCACCCGGACGCGGTCCTCCTGATGGGCGGGACCAACGATATCGCCTACGGCGGGGATCTGGCGGGCGCCAGGGCCAACATGGGGGCCATGGCCCACCTGATCATCGCCGGAGGAGGCCTCCCGCTGATCGGGATCCCGCCGGGGCTCCGGCGGCCCATTCGGCGGGAGTGGGCGGAGCTGATGCCGGAGCGGGCGGCAGAGCTGCTGGCCGAGTACCAGAGCTGGCTGCGCCGCTTTGCCGCCGCCTTCCGTCTGCCGGTCCTGGACTTCGACCGGGCCTTCACCCGATGGGGAGAGGAGGGGCTCTTTCAGCCGGATGGCCTCCACCCCAACGCCGCCGGCCACTGCCTGATGGCGGAGACGGCCGCGGCGCTCATTCGATCCCTGTGAGAGAAAGGAGCCTGTGCCACGATGCGTGCCATCCAAAGCCCCAGCACCGACCCCCGCTTCAATCTGGCGCTGGAGCAGTATATCTTTGACCAGATGCCTCGGAACCGGTCCTATCTCATGCTCTGGCGCAACGACCGGACGATCGTGGTGGGCAAGCACCAGGATACCTTCGCCGAGATCAACGCCGACTATGTGCGGGCCAACCAGATTCAAGTGGTCCGCCGGCTGTCCGGGGGCGGGGCGGTCTATCACGACCTGGGGAACGTGAACTTCACCTTCATCGCCGACCACACGGGCAGCGACTTTGACTTCTCCACCTTCTGCCGCCCGGTGATCTGGGCGCTGGAGAGCCTGGGGGTGCCTGCGGAGCTGAACGGCCGAAATGACATGACCATCCGGGGCAGAAAGTTTTCAGGTAACTCCCAGTATGTGAAGGAGGGGCGGGTGATGCACCACGGCACGCTCCTGTATGACTCTGACCTGAGCGTGGTGTCCTCAGCGCTGGCTCCCAGCCGGGACAAGCTGACCTCCAAGGGCCTGCCCTCGGTGCGCAGCCGGGTCACCAACATCAAGCCCTATATGCATCAGCCGATGCCCACAGAATCCTTCATGGAGCGGCTGTGGTCCTGCCTGGGAGAGGTATGTGACCTAGTCCCCTATGAGCTGGATCGGGGGGATCTGAACCAGGTGGAGCGTATCCGGCAGGCGGTGTACGACCGCTGGGAGTGGAACTATGGAAGTTCCCCCCGGTGTCAGATCGACAAGCGCCGCAGGGTAGAGGGCTGCGGCGAGATCCGGGTCTGCCTGGATTTGAAGGAGGGTGCAATCCAGGCGCTGTCCTTCTATGGGGACTTCTTCTCCCGAAAGGAACCCGACCAGCTGGCCCGGCGGTTGATCGGCTGTCCTCTGCGTGAGGATGCTCAGAGCGGAAGAAAGTTTCCCCTTCTCTTTGGATTATTTTCTCAGAACATGGACCTG
>OGEN01001318.1_pt1 | contig 16974 bp, 16 predicted proteins | sample 1570671 | NCBI WGS metagenome assembly OGEN01 (sample SAMEA2582128, study PRJEB24529) | metagenome | biome: Human gut stool | place: China | collected 2011
GGGGGTGCACGTGGAAACGCGCGCTCGCCGCGGGCCTGTGTGTCACGGGGTTCATTGAGTGCTGGCAGCTGCTGGTGGGCCGGGCCTTTGACATCGACGACCTGTGGCTCAACACCCTGGGGGCCTTTTGCGGCTTCTGGATCTGGTGCCTGCTGGACCGGGCAGCCCCCGGCTGGACCCGGCGGTTCAGGGTCCGGCAAATACAAGACTGACGAAATGAGGACAGCTATGGCGGAGATCATCCGAACGGAGAATTTACAGTACGCCTACCCGGCGGACGAGGGAGCGGAGCCGGTTCTGGCCCTGAAGGGCGTGGACCTGACCATTGAGCAGGGCTCCTTCGTGGTGGTGCTGGGCCACAACGGATCCGGCAAGTCCACCCTGGCCAAGACGCTCAACGGTGTTCTGCTGCCCTGCGGGGGCCATGTGTATGTGGAGGGAATGGACACCCTGGACGAACATCTGCTGCTGGCCATCCGCCGGACGGTGGGCATGGTGTTCCAGAACCCGGACAACCAGATCGTGGCCAACGTGGTGGAGGAGGACGTGGCCTTCGCCCCGGAGAACCTGGGGGTTTCCAGCAGGGAGATCCGGCAGCGGGTGGACGACGCCCTGGCGGCGGTGGGCATGGGCGAGTTCGCCCGCCACGCGCCCCATCTGCTCTCCGGCGGCCAGAAGCAGCGGATCGCCATTGCCGGCGTGCTGGCTATGGAGCCGGAATGCATCGTGCTGGATGAGGCCACCGCCATGCTGGACCCGGTGGGCCGGCGGGAGGTGCTCTCCGCCGTTCACAGGCTGAACCGGGAGAAGGGCATCACCGTGGTGCTCATCACCCACCACATGAACGAGGCGGAGGACGCCGACCGGGTTGTGGTCATGGACGACGGAAAAGTCATTATGGACGGCGCGCCCCGGCAGGTCTTCACACAGGTGGAGCGGCTGCGGTCCATGGGACTGACGGTGCCGGACACGGTGGACCTGCTGGACCGGCTGCGCAAAGACGGGCTGGACGTGCCCCTCACCGCCCTGACGGTGGAGGAGTGCGCGGACGCCATCCTGGCCGCCGTTTCCAAGTAATCGGAAGGGAAGAGAACATTGGAACCGATACTGCAAGTACAACATCTGACCCACACGTACAGCGTGGGCACGCCCTTCCAGCGCAGCGCGGTGGAGGACATGAGCTTTGACGTGTACGATGGGGAGTTCTTAGGGATCATCGGCCACACCGGCTCCGGCAAATCCACCCTGATTCAGCATCTGAACGGCCTGTTGCGGCCTACGTCGGGGCAGATCCTGCTCCATGGGAAGGACATCTGGGCGGAGCCGAAGAAGATCCGGGACGTCCGCTTCCAGGTGGGGCTGGTGTTCCAGTACCCAGAGTACCAGCTGTTTGAGGAGACGGTGTACAAGGACATCGCCTTCGGCCCCATCAACCAGGGCAAGACCGGGGAGGAGCTGGACCGCTGTGTCCGGGAGGCCGCCCGCCTGGTGGGCATCCGGGACGATCAGCTGGACAAGTCCCCCTTTGAGCTCTCCGGCGGCCAGAAGCGCCGGGTGGCCCTGGCGGGGGTCATGGCTATGGACCTCCAGGTGCTGGTGCTGGACGAGCCCACCGCCGGACTGGATCCGGCGGGCCGGGAGAACCTGATGGCCAACATCCGGGACTACCACCGCAATAAAAAGCGCACCATCATCCTGGTGAGCCACAGCATGGACGAGATCGCCCGGAATGTAGACCGAATCCTGGTGCTGAAGTCCGCTCACGTGCTGATGAGCGGGACTCCGGCGGAGGTGTTCGCCCGGGCGGAGGAGCTGCTCTCTGCCGGGCTGGACGTGCCACAGGTGACCCGTATTGCCATGCGCCTGCGGGAGCAGGGCCTCGCCATCGACCCTGCGGTCTACACCGTGGAGGCCCTGGAGCGGGAGCTGCTGGCGCTGAGAAGGGGGGAGACGGGATGCTGAAGGACATCACCCTGGGCCAGTTTTTCCCCGGCGACACCGTGGCCCACCGCCTGGACCCTCGGACGAAGATCCTGCTGGTGGTCCTTTACATCGTGGCGCTGTTCTGCGCCAAGAGCCTGCTGGCCTACGGCATTCTGGCGGCGGTGCTGGCAGTGTGTGTCCGCATCTCCCGAGTAGGGATCAAATCCCTGGTGCGGGGGCTGAAGCCGGTGGTGTTCATCATTGTGTTCACCGGCATTCTGAACCTGTTCTTCACGCCGGGGGAGCACATCCTGGCAGAGCTGGGCTTCCTGCGGATCTCCGCGGAGGGTCTGCAGAACGCCGTGTTCATGGTGCTGCGGATCATGCTGTTGATCATGGGCACGTTCCTGATGACCTACACCACCAGCCCCATCAGCCTCACCGACGGGCTGGAGCGCCTGCTGGGCGGATTGAAAAAAATCCATGTGCCGGTCCATGAGCTGGCCATGATTATGTCCATCGCCCTGCGGTTCATCCCAACCCTGATCGAGGAGACAGACAAGATCATGTCCGCTCAGAAGGCCCGGGGCGCGGACTTTGAGAGCGGGAATATCATCCAGAAGGCCAAGGCCCTGATCCCCATTCTGGTGCCGCTGTTCATCAGCGCCTTCCGCCGGGCGGACGAGCTGGCGGTGGCCATGGAGTGCCGCTGCTACCACGGCGGCGAGGGACGCACCAAGCTCCATGTGCTGCAGTACGAGGGGCGGGACTATCTGGCCCTGGCGCTGGGGCTGGCCGTCACCGCGGGGATCATCGTCCTGCGGCAATTTACGTAACGATTTGCCGGTCCGCGGACTGGCTGCCCAGGGTGAGGCCCAGCCGCAGGCCGATGGCGAAGGCAGCCGTGCCCCAGCGGAGATAGCAGCTGGAGAGGAGATCACAGACCTGGATCTGCATGTCCTGCGGCATGGACATCCGGTCCAGCGCCGCCTGGATTTCCGCCTCATCATAGGGCGCCTGCTCCTGCATCAGATGGTCGCCGTAGGTATCGAACAGAAGCTCAAAAACGGATGGCATAGGAGACACTCCTTTGCGAATACAGCTTTTTATGGTATCATTTCGGAATGATGAAACCAGTATAATACAGAAATTTCTGTAAGTCAACAGAACGATCAGAAAAAACTGTATTTTAAGAAAGGGAATGGTCCTTTGGATGTTTTGACTACCTCAGCCAGAATTAAGGCCCGCTGCAAAGCGCAGAAAATTTCAGTCAAAAATTTGCTGGAGCAGACACAGATCAACCGGAATTTTATCTATGACCTGGAAAAAGGCGGACAGATTCCGTCAGCGGAAAAGCTGGAACGCATCGCTGACTATCTGGACTGCTCTGTGGACTATCTGCTGGGGCGGACAGACAACCCGGCGGTCAACCGCTGACCGGCCTCACCGGAAGAGGATTTTCTCCGGGGGGAATGTAGGGGAGACAGTCTGCCGTCCGGCTGCCCCGCATTTTCAATCGCCCGGAGTTGGTAATCATCGAGATCCGTCCGGACACATGGCTGGAAATCATGGATAGTGGACATGGCCTGATTCGGAGCGGCTGTGTTTTGGCAGAGAGGGGAGAGTCCTATGAAGAAGCAGAACATCTGGCTTTGGGCCCTGACTGCGGCTGTGGTTTTGCTGGCAGCGGCCCTGGCGGAGACGCAAGGACAGCTGGGGGAACTTCAGACGGCGTATTCCGCGCTCCAACAGGAGGTGGGAGAACTCCGCCTGGACTTGAAAAGCACACAAAACCGCCTTCAGGAGCAGGAGGAGGCGCTGGAACGAGCGGCCGCCCAAACCGCCCCGCAGCCGGAGGAGTCGCTGCTGGAGCGCTATGAGCTGACGCCCCTTCGGCTGGACGCCGCGGCCCATCAGGTGGAGCTTGGGGTGTCCCTGACCCTGACTACGCCGGACCAGTCGGCGGAAGCCACCCTGAATGTCTATCAGGGCGGCGCGGAGCGCAAGCGTCTGGCCCAGGTGGAGCTGACCCGGTCCGGGGATGGAATCTTCTCCGGTCAGGCGGCGGTGCCTGCGGACAGCACCTCACTCCAGATTCTGGTGACGGTCCGGACCGGCGGCGATACGGCCACAGAGCGGCTCTATGAGGGCCGTGCCACCGGATTGTTGCCGATGGCGCTGTCCAGCCGCAGCGGAGAGGCGGCCCTGCAGGAAGGAGAAGCCCGGATTACCGCCGCCGTCCGGCTGCGTGAAAAGGCGGCCGCAGCCTCCGAGCAGACATTCCGCCTGTACCGGAACGGTCAGTTGGAGGAGACCATCCCGGCCGCCTCCGGCCAGGAATCCGGCACCTGGGAGGGCACCGGGACGGTATCCTGCGCCGCCGGGGACCAGCTGGAGGTGCGGTTCTTCTGCGTGGACGGCCTGGGCCTGGGATATGAGTTCCCTGTCCGGACCTGGACGGTAAAGGAGGACCGGCTGGCGCCGGGCTGGCCCGTCACCAACACCCCGGTGCTGGTCTGGCCGTAAACGGGACGGGGCGCTGGCGGAAGAGGCGCAGGACGGCAGGAGATTCCGGCCGCCCCGGAAGGCTTATCCCCGGATACATGAACTGCGGCGCCGCACAGGGGAGTCCGTCAGATCCGTAGACGGCGACCGGAGCAATCCTGCATCAGCGAGAGGCCCAGCCCCAGGCCGATGGCGAAGGCAGCCGTGCCCCAGCGGAGATAGCAGCTGGAGAGGAGATCACAGACCTGGATCTGCATGTCCTGCGGCATGGACATCCGGTCCAGCGCCGCCAGGATTTCCGCCTCATCATAGGGCGCATACTCTTGCATCAGGCTGTCGCCGTAGGTGTCGAACAGAGTTTCCGAAATGCTTGTCATGGGGATTCCTCCTTAATATGTGTTGTTCCGATATCCTTTTTGTGGTTTGGTATTTCTTATTTATACGCTAAATGGATTTTATCATGTAATAGCGTGATTATCAAGATGTTTTTCACGCTTTTTCGTGATTTTAGAGCTTTACAAAAGGCGGGGCAAATTTTATGTATGTTACACAAGACATTGCAGACCGCATTAAATGGCGCCTCAAAGAAAAAGGCATCCGCACAAAAGACATGCTGTCTGATTTGAACATGGGAATTAACGCGATATCAGAATTTGCAAAAGGCAAGCAAATGTCCTGTATTGCCCTTGCTCGCATCGCCGACTATCTGGACTGCTCTGTGGATTATCTGCTGGGGCGGACAGACAACCCGGCGGTCAACCGCTGAGTTGCCCTGCCGGATAAAAAGAGCGTTCCCGCCGGGAACCCCGGGCGGCGGAACTGCCAAAGGAGAGCTTATGCGCAACATTGCCCTGAAACTCATGTACAACGGCACCGCCTACCACGGGTGGCAGGTGCAGAAGAACGCGGTCACCGTCTGCGGGACCCTGGAGAAGGCCATTGCTGACATCTGCGGCGGCCCGGTACACCTCACCGGCTGCGGACGCACCGACGCCGGTGTCCACGCGGAGCACTACATCGCCAACTTCCGCACGGAGAGCCGCATTCCCGTGGACCGGCTCCCCTTCGCCGTCAACACCCACACGCCGGAGGACATCGCGGTGAAGGAGGCCTTCGAGGTGGCGGAGGACTTCAACGCCATCGGCTCCTGCATCAAGAAGGAGTACACCTACCGCATCTACAACTCCCGGTTCAAGAACCCATTTTACGTCAACCGGGCCTACTTCTATCCCAAGCACCTGGACGAGGAATTCCTGAACCGGGCAGCGGGGATGTTCGTGGGCACCCACGACTTCGCGGCGGTGCGTTCCGTGGGCACGGAGACGAAGTCCACTGTCCGCACCATCTATTACTGTGACGTGACCCGGAACGGAGATCTGTTGGAACTGAAGGTCTGCGCCAACGGCTTTTTGTATAACATGGTACGGGCCATCACCGGCACCGTGCTGTACGCGGCGGAGGGCAAGTTCACCCCGGAGGACATCCCCGGCATTCTGGAGCGGGGGGACCGCACCGCCGCCGGTCCCACGGTGCCGCCGGGGGGACTGTACCTGACAAGACTTTGGTATGAGGATGAACGGCTCAATGGCTGATACGACGAACGACATCTGGAACGACAACGACGGGGAAGAGGACGAGGCTCCCCGGAAGGGCGGACGGCTGCACCGCTTTGGGATCTTCTTTCTGGTGCTGGCGGCGGTGCTGGGCGTGGTGCTCGTGGCCGCGTACCGGGACGGCACCGGCTTTGACGCCCTGCGGCGGCTGTTTTCCTACGGCAGCGGAGAGGAGAGCACTGCTGAGGCCCAGTACGACTACGACGCCTCCGACAGCAACCGCTTTGCCGTCCTGGGGGATTCCCTGGTGGTGCTCTCCGACACAAAGCTGCAGGTCCTGGCGCGGGGCGGAGAGGAGATCTGGTCCACATCCGTGCGGATGAGCGCCCCTGCCCTGGAGACGGGCGGCGGCCGGGCTGTGGCTTACGACGTGGGGGGCACAGAGCTGTATGTGGTGGACGAGGGGGGCGAGATCCTCACGCTCACCGCACCGGAGGACGCCCCCTATTTCTCCGCCCGGCTGAATGAAGACGGTTGGCTGGCTGTGACCACAGAACTGCCGGGCTACAAGGGCGGCGTCACCGCTTATAACAGCCAGGGGACGGAGGTGTTTTCACTCACCGCGTCGGACCGGTTTGTCATCGACGCCCGGGTGACAGATGACGATAACACTCTGGCGGTGGTGACCTTAGGCCAGGAGAACAGCGTGTTCGTCAGCAACATGGTACTTTAGAGCCTGGAGACGGCAGGAAATGTAGACCCGGCGGCCGACTACGATGTGACCGACGGTCTGGTGGCTGCCGTCGGAGAGCAGGACGGCCAGCTGGTGACGGTGTCCGACACCTGCCTGACCTACGCGTCCCCGGCCGGGGAGGTGCGCGCTACCTACTCCTATGCCGGCAGCTATCTGCGGGAATACGACTTGCACGGGGACGGCTTCACCGCCCTGCTGCTGAACCGGTACAAGTCCGGCGGTGTGGGCCGGTTGGTGACGGTGGACACGGACGGGCAGGAGATCGCCGCCCTGGACGTGAACGAGGAGATCCTCAGCATCTCCGCTGCCGGACGGTATCTGGCGGTGCTGTATATGGCCAGCGTGGTGATCTACACAGAGGAGCTGGAGATCTATGCTCAGCTGGAGGGCACGGACTACGCCCGGTCGGTTCTGATGCGCCAGGATGGCTCCGCCCTGCTGCTGGCGGCAGAGAGCGCCCACCTGTTCCTGCCTTGAGTGGGAAACATTGATCTTGGAATTCACAAAACGTTTACGAGCAAAAAGGTAGGCAAGCATGACAACACCTGTTATAATAGACGTGATTATGGCTGTGGTTTTGATCGCTGCGGTCATCTACGGTGCCCACAGGGGCCTTTTCCGGGCCCTGGCGGGATTGGCGGTGGTGATCGTGGCCCTGGTGGGGGCGGCCATCATCGCAAATACCCTGGCCGCCCCGGCGGCCCGTCTGGTGACGCCCCTGATCCGGGAGCAAATCGAGACGAAGGTGGACGAGGCTATGGCCCGGCAGTCCCAGGAGGTCCAGATGCCGGAGGAGGACGTGGACGAGGGCTTCGCCATCGAGGACCTGCTGGCCCTGATGGGACTGGACGAGGACGTGCGGAACTCCCTGGCCAGCCAGACGCAGGAGAAGATCCAGGACACCGGCGTCTCCTTGGTCATGGCCGTGGTGGAGAGTCTGGCCCAGTCCATTCTCTATGCGGCGCTGTTCCTGGTCTCCTTCGTGGGACTGACGATCCTGCTGAAGCTGCTGATCCGGGCTATGGACCTGGTGCTGCAGCTGCCGGGGCTGCACCTGGTCAACGCCCTGGGCGGCGCCGTGATCGGCCTGATCGAGGGGGCCTTGGTGCTGTTTCTGGCCATCTGGGTTCTGCGGCGCTTCGGCGTCTCCTTTGAGACAGACACCGTCTCAGCCACCCATATTTTACGATTTTTTGCGACACACACACCCCTGAGCGCGCTGTCGCTTCTGCAATGACGAACGGGGCCGTTGCCCCGCCGGCGTCACGATTTCTGGAGGGATTTACACGATGCAGCCGACACTTTGTTCAAGATGCAAGAAGAACGTGGCCGTTGTCTTCATCTCCAAAATGGAGGGGGACAAGACCACCAACGAGGGCCTGTGCCTGAAATGCGCCAAGGAGCTGGGCCTGCCCCAGGTGGACGATATGATGAAGCGCATGGGCATTTCCGACGAGGATCTGGACACGCTCAACAATGAGATGCTCCAGGCCATGAGCGGCGTGGAGAATATCGAGGACCTGCCCGGCGGCGAGGACGCCGGGGAAGAGGAGGAAGAGGGCAAGACCGCCACCTTCCCCTTCCTGAACCGCCTGTTCTCCGGCGAGGCCGCCAAGGGCGGCGAGAGCGGCGGCCAGGAGGAAAGCGGTGCCAGGAGCCGGGAAAAGGAGCGCAAGGACCCTAAGAACGGCAAGCGCAAATATCTGGAGAACTACTGCATCTCCCTGACGCAGCGGGCCCAGGAGGGCAAGCTGGACCCGGTGATCGGCCGGGAGCAGGAGATCGAGCGGGTGGTGCAGATCCTGAACCGCCGCCAGAAGAACAACCCCTGCCTGATCGGTGAGCCCGGTGTGGGTAAGACCGCCATCGCGGAGGGGCTGGCCCAGCGGATCTCCAAGGGCGACGTGCCCTTCAAGCTGCGGAACAAGGAGGTCTACCTGCTGGATCTGACAGCTCTGGTGGCCGGCACCCAGTTCCGGGGCCAGTTCGAGAGCCGGATGAAGGGCCTTATCGACGAGGTGAAGCGCCTGGGGAACATTATTTTGATGATCGACGAGGTTCACAACATTGTGGGCGCCGGCGACGCCGAGGGCAGCATGAACGCCGCCAACATCCTGAAACCCGCCCTCTCCCGAGGCGAGATCCAGGTGATTGGCGCCACCACCTTCAACGAGTACCGCAAGTCCATCGAGAAGGACACCGCTCTGGAGCGGCGGTTCCAGCCGGTGACGGTGAACGAGCCCTCCATTGAGGACTCTGTGCAGATTCTCCAGGGCCTGGCCCCCAAGTATGAGCAGTACCACGGGGTGAAGATCTCTGAGGGGATCCTGCGTCAGGCGGTGCTGCTCAGTGAGCGGTACATCACCGACCGGTTCCTGCCGGACAAGGCCATCGACCTGATCGACGAGGCATGTTCCGACCTGAATCTGAAAGACCCGGATATCTCCCGCCGCATGGAGATTCAGCGGGAGCTGGACGACTATGAGAAAGAGCGCACCATGCTGGAGGAGCAGGAGGAGAAGGCCGAGGGCGACTACGCCCGCATGGCGGAGCTGAAGAGCAAGGAACTCCAGCTGAACACAGAGCTGAACAGTCTGCTGGAAAAGGGCGATCCACAGCTCTCCATGGAGAATCTGGCCCATGTTATCGAGCTGTGGACCAAAATCCCGGCGGCCAAGATCCGGGAGCAGGAGTTCCAGCGCCTGAGCCAGCTGGAAGTGCGGCTCAAGAGCCATATCATCGGCCAGGACGAGGCCGTGTCCGCCGTAGCCGCCGCGGTGCGGCGGAACCGGGTGGGCATCTCCCCCAAGCACAAGCCTGTCAGCTTCATCTTTGTGGGGCCCACCGGCGTGGGCAAGACAGAGCTGGTGAAGCAGCTGGCAACAGACCTCTTCAACACGCCGGATGCCTTGATCCGGCTGGATATGTCGGAGTTCATGGAGAAGCACTCCGTCTCCCGTCTGGTGGGCTCCCCTCCGGGCTACGTGGGGTATGACGAGGCGGGCCAGCTGACAGAGAAGATCCGCCGCAAGCCCTACGCCGTGGTCCTCTTCGACGAGATTGAGAAGGCCCATCCCGATGTGCTGAACATCCTTCTCCAGATCCTGGATGACGGCGAGATCACCGACGCCCACGGCCGCAAGGTGAACTTTGAGAATACCATCATCGTCATGACCTCCAACGCCGGCAGCGCCACCAAGGAGGGCACCGTGGGCTTCGGCCGCTCCGTGAACGAGCAGGACGCCGACCGGGCCATGAAGGCGCTCCAGCAGTTCCTGCGGCCGGAGTTCATCAACCGGGTGGACGCGGTCATCACCTTCAACCGCCTCAGCGAGGAGAACTTCCACGGCATCGCACGTATCATGCTGAACGAACTGGTGGGTTCCCTGAAGGAGAAAGGCATCACCTTCACCTACGACGACGCACTGGTGGAGCTTTTGACGAAGAAGTCCTACTCCCTGACCTACGGCGCCCGGAACCTGCGGCGCACCATCCAGAAGGAGCTGGAGGACCCCATGGCCACAAAGATCATCGACAGCTACGAGCATCCCATCACCCAGGTGAAGGCCACGGTGGAGGACGGTGCCATTCGGCTGTACACCCTGTGACCGGAGGAAGAGGAGAGGGAGGACCATGCTGTTTCGGAAGGATATGGATCCCCGCTGTGCCTACTGCCAGCGGGGCCAGCAGATCAACGAGCGGGAGGTGGCCTGCGTCAAGCGGGGCATCGTGGCGGTGGAGCACCACTGCCGGGCATTCAAATACGACCCCTTGAAGCGGGTGCCGCCCCGGCCGGCAGCGCTGGAGACTGAACGGCTGAAAGAGGAAGATTTTTCGCTGTAAGCAGCGTTCAGCACCCGCCTGGAGAAAATCCCCGGGCGGGCGCTGTCACAAATGGGAAGGAGAGGAGACATCATGGAAGTCAAGCGGATCTGCGCGGCGTACTGGAGCGCCACAGGCAACACAGACAAGACGGTGAACACCATCGCGGAGACCCTGGCGGAGAAGCTGGGCGTCCCTCTGGAGCGGAGGAACTTCACACGCCCGTCAGACCGGGCGGAGGATCTGTCTTTTACGGGGGGAGACCTGGTGGTGTTCGGTATGCCCACCTATGCGGGAAAGCTGCCCAACAAGATGCTGCCCTATGTCCAGCAGCAGATCCACGGGAACGGCGCCCTGGCGGTGGGGGTGGTCACCTTCGGCAACCGGTCCTACGACAACTCCCTGGCGGAGCTGTGCGCCGCGCTGGAGGCGGACGGCTTCCACACCGTGGCCGGGGGCGCCTTTGCCTGCCGCCACGCCTTTACGGACTCGCTGGCGGACGGCCGCCCGGACTGGGATGACAAGCGGCAGATGGGGGAGTTCGCGGCCCGCATTGCGGACAAGGTAAAAGACCTGACGGACATCCCTGCTCCGGTGGCCGTGCCGGGCGATGCGGCGGCGCCCTACTACGTGCCCAAGGGCACGGACGGCCAGCCCGTCAAGTTCCTGAAGGCCAAGCCCCAGACGGATTTGGGCAAGTGTACCGACTGCGGCGCCTGCGCCCGCCTGTGTCCCATGGGGGCCATCAATCCCTCCAACGTGGCGGAGGTGCCCGGCACCTGCATCAAGTGCCAGCGGTGCGTCCACAAGTGCACGAAGCACGCCAAGTACTTTGATGACCCGGCCTTTTTGTCCCACGTGGCCATGCTGGAGCAGAACTTCACAGAGCCCAAGGAGAATGAGGTGTATCTGTGAGGCGGTGGGTTCTTGCCTTTCTGATGGCGGTCACAGCCAACTGGGTTTCTCTGATCTATGCGTTTGGCCCGGTGAGCTGGCTCTTGACGACGATACTGCTTCTGGGGGAGTTCCTCTATTTTAATCTGCGGCCCATTGAGAAGAGCGGTGCGCCTGCAAAGCGGATCTGGTATTTGAAAAGCGGCTGCGAATTGCTGCGCCTGTTTTTGATTACAGCTACGGTCACAGTCTTTGTGCAGATGGTATGGCTGTGGTGCCAGATTTCCATGATAACGCCGGAGAACAGCCTTGCCGCTGGAACAGCTGTTGCAGGTGCGGCTTTTGGCGTTCTCTGGGCTGTCTTGCTGGAGGCTATCGTCTTCTGGAACGGCATGATCCGGGTGTATCTCACCTCCGTCCAGCTGGGCCTGAAGCACCGGGTGCTGGCGGCCCTGTGCGGGTGGATCCCAATTCTCAACATCTGGTATCTGCGGAAGATTATCCGCATCACCGCCGACGAGGCGGAGTTCGAGACGGAGAAGTGGGAGCTGGACACCGCCCGGGCGGAGAGCGAGATCTGTAAGACGAAATACCCGATCCTTCTGGTCCACGGGGTGTTCTTCCGGGACTTCCGCTATGTCAACTACTGGGGCCGCATTCCCAAGGAGCTCCAGCGCAACGGCGCAACAGTGTACTACGGACAGCAGCAGTCCGCCGCCGCGGTGGAGGACAGCGGGCGGGAGCTGGCGGACCGTATCCGGCAGATCCTGGCGGAGACCGGCTGTGAGAAGGTGAACATCATTGCCCACTCCAAGGGGGGACTGGACAGCCGGGCCGCCATCGCCCACGCTGGATGTGCCCCCTGTGTGGCCAGCCTCACCACCATCAACACGCCCCACCGGGGCTGCATCTTTGCCGAATATCTGCTGAAGAAGATCCCTGCAGCGGCTCGGCAGAAGATCGCAGATACCTACAACGCCGCCCTGAAGCGGCTGGGGGATGAGGCCCCGGACTTCCTGGCGGCGGTGACAGATCTGACCGCCTCTGCCTGCGAGGCCAGGAACGCGGCTACCCCGGACGCCCCCGGCGTCTTTTACCAGAGCGTCATGTCCTATTGCAGAAAGGCCCAGCACGGCAAGTTCCCTCTGAACATGACCTATCCCATCGTCAAGCACTTTGATGGATTGAACGACGGGCTGGTGGCGGTGGACTCCGCCAAATGGGGCGATCAGTTCACCCTGCTGGAGCCAAGGGGGCACCGGGGCATCTCACACGGGGATGTGGTGGATCTGAATCGGGAGAACATTCCCGGCTTCGACGTCCGGGAGTTCTATGTCTCCCTGGTAGCGGATCTGAAAAACAGAGGCTTTTGAGCGGAAAAAAGCGGAGCGTCACAGGGACGCTCCGCTTTCGTGTTCCGTGGTGTCTTTTATGGTGGGGGCCACCGGTTCCACAAGGGGATCCGCCGCCCCGCCATCCTCTGTGGTGTCATCTGCGGGGGAACAATAGGTTTTGTACAGCGCCACATGGTCATAGATGGCCCGCCAGGAGCTGTAAGCGTCTGCCGTCACACAGATATAGCGTCTGCCGTCCGCTGTTTCGCCGCAGCTGGCGGCGCAGTTGCCGGACTCCACCACATAGCCGGTCTTGGCGCCGGTGACCTCAATGCCGCCGGTATCCTTGTCCTCGATCCGCCGCAGGAACCAGTTGGAGAGGATCTGCCCCTCCGGGTGGTCCGCAGTGGGGAGAGTCTCATAGGTCCGGGCCCCCAGCACCTCCCGGCACAGGTCGTTGTCCATGGCCGCCTCCAGGATCACCGCCATGTCGGAGACCGTGCACTTGTGGGCCTCGTCATACAGTCCCACGCAGTTGGTGAAGTGGGCGGTGTCCGCGATGCCAAGCTCCTCCAGCTTTTCGTTCATCAGCGCCACGAACGCCTCCTGGGAGCCCGCCACATAAGTGGCCAGCCCCAGCGCCGCGTCCGCACCGGAGGAGAGGATGGTGCCGTAGAACAACTCACGCACCGGGACCGTTTCGTCAACCATCAGCCCCACCACGCTGCACCCGTTGACATAGCAGTAGTCGGTGATGTCGATGGTCATGGTGAAGGTGTCGTCCAGCTCCGCTTCTGTGATGTGCTCAGCGGCCACCAGAACCGTCAGGACCTTCGTCATGGAGGCGGGAGAGATCACAGTATCCGCGTTTTTCTCCGCCAGGACCGTCCGGGTGTCCAGGTCAACCAGGACCGCGCAGCGGCTGGGAAAGTCCTCTCCCAGCTGGATCGTGTCCGGGCCGGACACGGCCCTGGCATAGGGCTCCGGCGCAGGGGCGCTGGCGACGGATGTCACCTGAAAGGGCCGTTCGGCCTTAACCATCTCCGGCGCAGGCTTTTCAATCAGCTGGGCTCCCACGGTCACCAGGCCTACACACAGAACGGCCAGCAGCCCGCAGGGCACCAGACGGCGAAGCAGCCGCCGCCGCTTTTCCCGCTGCTTCTTTCGGCGGGCCCCCGCCCGCTGGGCCCGCCGGGTGGCCCGCTCCTCGTCCGTGATAATGGGCTTGTACTCCTCGTCCATATCGGCGCTCCTATCTGAAAGGCGGGCCTGTCCGGTACCGCCGCAGTCTCGTACTCTTCATTATAACAGATGATGGAAGAAAATGCATCTCCTATTTTCCGGTTTGGCAGAGGGAATTTTATCCATCAGGCTTTTGCCCCGTGAAAAACCGCTGTCAGGCCAAGTTGTTTTTGCATAGCCTGAGTGTAAGAACAACACTTGGAGGGGAGCGTATGGCTCAAGTTACCCATTTTTTCGCAGGCGCTAACAGCGGTGACGGCTTCCAGAACCTGTTTTCGGAGATCGTGGACCTGGAAGACACCTATGACCTGATGGTTTTGAAAGGCGGCCCCGGCGTGGGCAAGGCCACCTTCATGCGGGAGATCGGCCGAAGCATGGAGGAGGCCGGCACACCGGTGGAGTACTTATGGTGTTCCGGCGACCCGGATTCCCTGGACGGCGTGGTGCTGCCGGAGCTCCGCTGCGCCGTGGTGGATGGTACGTCGCCTCATGTGGTGGAGCCCCGGTACCCTGCGGCGGTGGACCGGTATGTGGACCTGGGGCGGTTTTACGACCTCACCGCCGCCAAGGCCGCGGCAGAGGAGGTGAAGGCTCATACCCGGGCCTACAAGGCCGCATATATCCGGGCCTATCACCATCTGAAGGCTGCCCGGCAGGTGGAGCTGGATGCAGTGGCGGCGGTGCGGAAGACCTTCGACCGGGAGAAGGCGGACCGCCGGACGGCATTCTCTCACGGGAGCTGCGCCGCCGGGGCGGTGAGGCGGGGAAGACCACCCGCCGCTTCCTGGGCAGTATTACCCACAAGGGGTACATCTGGCGGTTTGACAGTGTGGACGCCCTGTGCCCCAAGGTCTATGAGCTGGCGGACAGCTGGGAGCTGGCAGGGGAGATGCTTGCCCGGCTGCATCGGGCGGCGGCGGATAACGGCTGGGACACCATCGTCTGCTGCGCGCCGGAGGGGCCGGGGCGGATCGAGCACCTGCTGATCCCCGGACTGGGGCTGGCCTTCGTCACCTCCCGGCCCGGCATGGAGTACGGGCAGAAGCCCTTCCGCCGGGTGCGGCTGGACGCCATGACGGAACCTCAGGGCAAGGCCCGGCTGCGGTTCCAGACCCGGATGGCGGCACTCCTGCGGGAGGAAGGGGCCGCGGCGCTGAAAGACGCCAAAGCCAACCACGATAAGCTGGAGGCAGTCTACAACCCCTACGTGGATTTCGACGGTGTCCGAACCCTGGCGGCGCTGGAGGCGGGGCGGCTTCTCAGCTGGCTGGGTTGAATCAGATCAGGATGCGGGCCCCGGCGGTATACCGCCGGGGCCTTGCCTTATACGAACAGATGTGCTACAATGCTGGAAGCGAAAACAGGGGCAAGACAGCCCCAGAGGGAACGGGACTATGACCAAGGAAGAAGCACTGAAAACCTATTACGGCTACGACGTCTTCCGGGGCGGCCAGGAGGCGGTCATCGACGCGCTGCTCTCTGGGCGGGATGCGCTGGCCATCATGCCCACCGGGGCGGGGAAGTCCGTCTGCTACCAAATCCCGGCCTTGCTGCTGTCGGGGATCACCCTGGTGGTCTCGCCTCTGGTGTCCCTGATGCGGGACCAGGTGACGCAGCTGGTGCAGATGGGCATCCCGGCGGCGTTTCTCAACAGCTCCCTGACCTTCCGCCAGTACCTGCTGGCCCTGGACCGGGCCAGGGCGGGGCGGTACAAGATCATCTACGTGGCCCCGGAGCGGCTGGAGACCGAGGGCTTCCAGGCCTTTGTGCGGGAGGCAGACATCTCCCTGGTGGCGGTGGACGAGGCCCACTGCATCTCCCAGTGGGGTCAGGATTTCCGGCCCTCCTATCTGAACATTCCCGCCTTTGTGGAGAGCCTGCCCCACCGGCCCCCGGTGGGGGCCTTCACCGCCACCGCCACGCCGGACGTGAAGGCGGACATCCGCCGCCTGCTGGACCTGCGGGACCCGCTGGAGCTGACCACCGGCTTTGACCGGGAGAACCTGTATTTTGAGGTCCAGCAGCCTGCGGACAAGCGGGCGGCGCTGCTGGAGCTGGTGAAGGGCCGCCCCGGCAAGTGCGGCATCGTCTACTGTGCCACCCGGAAGAATGTGGAGGAGGTGTGCGACTTCCTCCGCCAGCGGGGGGTAGCCGCCGCCCGGTATCACGCTGGCCTGGACCCAGAGGAGCGGCAGAGGAACCAGGAGGACTTCCTCTACGACCGGGTGCAGGTGATGGTGGCCACCAACGCCTTCGGCATGGGCATCGACAAGTCCGATGTCCGGTATGTCATCCACTACAATATGCCCAAGGACATGGAGAGCTACTACCAGGAGGCGGGCCGGGCGGGCCGGGACGGGGCGCCCTCCAGCTGCATCCTGTTGTACAGTGGCCAGGATGTGCGGACTAATGAGTTTCTCATCACCCACAGCGAGCCCCGGGAGGACTTGGATCCCCGGACGGCCGAGCAGCTGCGGGAGCGGGACCTGCAGCGGCTGCGGCAGATGACCGGCTACTGCCGGACACGCCGGTGTTTGCGGCAGTATATCCTGCACTACTTCGGCGAGCACGCGCCGGACACTTGCAGCGCCTGCTACAACTGCCTCCATAACTTCGAAGAGGTGGATGTCAGCCGGGACGCCAAGGCCATCGTGGCCTGCATTGCTAAAACCGGACAGCACTTCGGCGTGGGTGTCATCGCGGAGACCCTCTGCGGTGCGGACACGGAGCGGGTGCGGAAGTACCACATGGACCGGGAGGATACCTACGGCGCTTTGGGTCAGCTGACCCAGAAGGAGGTCCAGGAGCGCATCCGCTTCCTGCTGGACCAGGGCGTGCTGGAGCTGAGTCCGGGGCAGTATCCGGTGCTGCGGCTGACGGAGCGGGCGGAGGACGTGATGTACGGCGAATCGACGCTCCAGATGAAGACGCTGCGGGAGGACCGGTC
>OGEN01001341.1_pt1 | contig 16729 bp, 10 predicted proteins | sample 1570671 | NCBI WGS metagenome assembly OGEN01 (sample SAMEA2582128, study PRJEB24529) | metagenome | biome: Human gut stool | place: China | collected 2011
AGGGCGGTATGTCCAGTTGCAAGGTGATTCGCGTACGCGGTGCCATGAAGCCGATTCCGTCCATCCCCAAGGCCCTGCGTACGGTCGACGTGCTGACCGGCGAATCCGCACAAGCCATCAACCAGCGTTCCGACAGCACCGCCGTGCCTGCGGCATCCGTGGTGGCCGAGGCCATGGTGCGTCTGACTTTGGCGAAGTACGCGCTGGATAAGTTCGGTGGAGACAGTGTTGCCGAAACACGGCGCAACCTTGAGTCGTATCTCGCCTCGTGGCCGGAGCACATGCGCTGAACGAAGGGCGTATGGTTTCGTGACGACTGCCGCGGAACCATCAGCAACTGTACTCACCAATCGTCGAGAGGATTCGTAGATTATGACCGCACGCCCCCGCGCCGTCATCATCGGCATGATGGGAGCCGGCAAAACACGTGTCGGTAAGGAAGTGGCGCATATGTTGCGTCTGCCGTTCGCCGATGCCGATGTGGAGATCGAACGTGAAGTGGGCATGAAGATTCCCTCCTACTTCGAGGAATACGGTGAGCCGGCATTCCGCGAGGTCGAGGCCGATCTCATCGCCGATATGCTTGAGGATTTCGACGGTATCTTTTCGCTGGGCGGTGGCGCTCCCATGACGCCATCCACCCAGCATGCCCTCGCCTCCTACATCGACCATGGCGGTCGTGTGGTCTACCTTGATGCCGATCCGGCGGAAGCCATGGAACGCGCGAACCGTGGGGGAGGCCGGCCCATGCTCAATGGCAACGCCAACTCCCGTTGGAAAAAACTGTTCAAGCAGCGTGACCCAGTATTCCGCGAGGTCGCCAACGTTCATGTCCATACCCGGGGGCTTACGCCTCAGGGCGCAGCGAAGAAAGTGATTGATATGGTATCTGAGCGAGCAGTGCATGTTACCGGAGCGGCAATTGAGCCGTATGATGTGGTCATTGGCGAAGGTGCCATGAACCATCTGGTCGACGTGCTGGGACCCAAACCCGCCAAAATCGCGCTTATCCACACTCAGCCGGTGCAGCGACACTCCGATCGTGCCCGCGCCCTGTTGCGTCAGGGCGGCTATGAGGTTTCCGACATCGTGATTCCGGATGCCGAACCCGGCAAGACCATTACCGTGGCCAACGGCATTTGGGAACGCCTTGGCAACGAAGGTTTCACCCGATCCGATGCCGTGGTGGGGCTTGGCGGCGGTGCCGCAACCGATTTGGCCGGTTTCGTGGCTGCCACGTGGATGCGCGGCGTGCGCTATGTAAACTGCCCGACCTCGCTGCTGGCCATGGTCGATGCTTCCACCGGTGGCAAAACCGGCATCAACACCCCGCAGGGCAAGAACCTCGTCGGCTCGTTCTACACGCCTGCCGGTGTGCTGGCCGACACCAAGACGCTGGCTACGCTGCCCAATGACATCTTCATCGAGGGTCTCGGCGAAGTCGCCAAATCCGGTTTCATCCGCGACCCCGAAATCCTGCATATCCTCGAAGACCACGCAGCTGAACTGCGCGCTTTCGACGGCTCTACATTCCTCGGCTCGCCGCTCGAAGACGTGGTTGCCGAGCTCATTGAGCGCACGGTAAAGGTCAAGGCCTACCACGTCTCCTCCGATTTGAAGGAGAAGGGTCTGCGTGAATTCCTCAACTACGGGCACACGATGGGCCATGCCATCGAAAAGCTCGAGCATTTCCGCTGGAGGCATGGCAATGCGGTGGCCGTCGGTATGGTGTATGCCGCCGAGCTGGCCCATCTGATCGGTTACATCGATCAGGATCTGGTTGACTATCACCGCTCGTTGCTCGCTTCGCTGGGTCTGCCGACGTCGTGGAATGGCGGCTCGTTCGACGACGTGCTCGCATTGATGCATCGCGACAAGAAGGCCCGCGGCAATGAGCTGCGCTTCGTGGTCCTCGACGAGATTGGTCACGTCGTACACCTCGACAACCCGCCCGCCGAAGCCGTGGAAGAAGCATTCCGTCGTATCCAGCAGTAATTGAACGGCCGTAGGCCGTGCCGTTCGCCATCCCCTCAGAAAAAAGTACTTGGCTCCCCTCTAACGGAGGTACCCCGGAGTCGGATTTACCTTCTACCTCCCTCTGATGAGGGAGGTGCCCCGAAGGGGCGGAGGGAGAGAAGCACAAACAAAAGGAGTCCCAATGACCAAAGTCATCGTTGTCAATGGCCCTAACCTCGGACGTCTCGGCGTCCGCCAGCCCGACGTCTACGGTCGTCAGGACCTCGACACCCTGCGCAAGCTCTGCACCGAATGGGGCAAGGACCTCGGCCTCGAAGTCGAGGTGCGCCAGACCGACGACGAAGCCGAAATGGTGCACTGGATGCACCAAGCCGCCGACGAGAAAACCCCGGTGGTCATGAACCCCGCCGCCTTCACGCACTATTCGTATGCTCTCGCCGACGCCGCGCACATGGTCATTGACGAGAACCTGCCGCTTATGGAAGTCCATATTTCCAACCCGTCCGCCCGCGACGAGTTCCGCAAGCGTTCCGTAATCAGCCCTGTGGCCACCGGCACCATCACCGGCATGGGTTTCTACGGCTACAAGCTCGCGCTCGATGCTGTGGCGCACTTGCTGAGCGAATAGAACCAAGCCCTCCAGCCAATCCCGGGTAGCAGTCGACGTTGCGCCCGGGATTCCTGTTACCTGAGGAAACCATAAGCGTCCAAGTAAAGGAAGCCATGACTCTCACCGCCACGGAACGTGATCTCGTCTATGCCGCGTCACGCTGGTTTGACGCCCACCGCGCACAGTTCGTCGATGAGCTGTGTGAGCTGCTGCGCTACCCGTCGGTTTCCGACGAATCGGACCCGAATCCTCGTCCGGGCGCGCCTTATGGACCCGAAGTACGCCGTGTATTCGACCATATGCTGGCCAAGGCAGGACGAGACGGGCTGCCTACGCGCGACTACACCGGCCACGTCATGGAAGTCGTTTATCCACAGGAGAACGTGGAGACCGACCGTGACATCGCCTTCGTCGACCACCTCGACGTAGTCCCCGCCGACGACGGTTGGACGCACGATGCCTTCGATCCGCAGGTTATTGGCGATATTGTTATCGGTCGCGGCTCATTGGACAATAAAGGCGTCGCGCTGACCAGCTATTTCCTACTCCGTTTCTTCAAGGAACACGACCACCGTTTCCGCCACCGCGTACGTATACTGTTCGGCGGCTCCGAAGAGATCGCGCTCAACGACATCAAATGGTTCGTCGCCAACATCGGCGCGCCGTACCAGGCCATCGTCGCCGATGGTCCCTTCCCGGTGAACAATATCCAAAAAGGGCTGCTCGATGTGGATGTCGAACTGCCGGTCGGGCCGCAATTGCGCGGTTGGCATGCCGGCACCGCCACTAACACGGTTCCCGGGGCCGCCGCAATCACCCTCACCGGCGTCGACGAATCTACCGTGCGGCAAGCATTCTGCCAGAGCGGCAACATCGCTCCAGATATCGCCGAGCGATTGCATATCAACGCAACAGCGCAAGGCGTCACGATTGAGGCCACCGGTGTCGCCGGTCATGCCTGCCAGCCGTCCGGTACCGTAAACGCTATAGCGGTGCTCACTACGGCGCTTGCCCGGTCCGGTCTGCTCGAAGGCCGTGACCTCACTGCAGCGCAGGCGATTGCCCAATGGACAAAAGACTCATATGGCACCGGCTTGGGTATCGATTGCGAGAATGCGGAAAGCGGACCGACTACCGCCAATGGTGGTTTGATTATACCGGCGAATGAGTTCGCTGAAGCAGACAAGGTATTAGGCGCGGTATCAGGTGAGACTTCTGAAGATGCCATCGTATTGCACTTCGACATCCGTTATGCGGTAGGCCAGGCACACGAACAAATCATCGAGCGTATTCAAGCACAAGCCGAAGCGGCGGGCGGCCGCATTGTCGACATCCTTAACGATGACCCATACTACGTGCAGGCTGACGACCCGCGTGTCCAGTTGCTCACCGCAACCTACAACGACGTGCTCGGTTGCGAGGCTCGACCCGTGGCTGTCGGCGACGGCACCCACGCCCGCTTTATCCCGCGCGCACTCAACTTCGGTCCCGAATTCCATGCCGACCATGTGCCGGCGGTCGACGGCATCGACCTGGAGACCCCGCCATTCATCGCACCAGGTGCCGGCAACGCGCACGGTGCCGATGAATGGGCCTCGCTGAAAAACCTGAAAACAGCGTTTGTCCTATATGCGTTAGGCCTAGTGCGTCTCGACCAATACCTGCAATAGCTGGCGGATAAGACGTTTGATGTGATTATGACCTTGCGTATGCTTTTTGACGAGCCTACTATTCGTATTGTTCAAGTACGCCATGTCGGGGCCGACGCGTCTGGTGAACACGCCGGGTCATACACGGATGATAGAGTGAAATTCCATGGTTAGAAGAACACATGGTAATTCTCAAGAACACGTCACCAAGCATATTTTCGTCACTGGCGGCGTTGTCTCCTCTCTCGGCAAGGGCCTGACCGCATCTTCGCTCGGTCGTTTGCTGCGCAGCCGCGGTATCCATGTTCTGCAGCAAAAGCTCGATCCGTACATCAACGTCGACCCGGGCACCATGAACCCGTTCCAGCATGGTGAGGTCTACGTGACCGAAGACGGTGCCGAAACCGATCTCGACATCGGCCACTACGAGCGTTTCCTCGACGTCTTCCTGAGCCAGAAGGCCAACGTCACCACCGGTCAGATCTATCAGGAAGTGCTGCGCAAGGAGCGCGCCGGCGAATACCTCGGCCAGTGCGTGCAGGTTATCCCGCACATCACCAACGAAATCAAGTCTCGTATGCGCGCCCAGGCTTCCGATGACGTGGATGTGATCATCACCGAAATCGGTGGTACCGTCGGCGACATCGAGTCCCAGCCCTTCCTTGAGGCCGCCCGCGAAGTGCGCCGCGATCTCGGCCCGGACAACTGCATGTTCGTGCACGTTTCCCTGGTGCCGTACATTTCCGCCGCCCACGAGCTCAAGACCAAGCCCACCCAGCACTCCGTGATGATGCTGCGCCAGCTCGGCATTTCCCCGGACGCCCTTGTGCTGCGCTCCGACCGCCCGCTCAATCAGTCCATCAAGGACAAGATCTCCCTGATGTGCGATGTCGATGCCGAAGGCGTGGTCAACTGCGTGGATGCGCCGAGCATCTACGATGTGCCGAAGATCCTGTTCGAGGAGGGCCTCGACGCCTATGTGGTGCGTGAGCTCGGCCTGCCGTTCCATGACGTCGATTGGGACGAATGGGCCGACCTGCTGGAGCGTGTGCACCACCCCAAGCACGAGGTCAACATCGCCATCGTCGGCAAGTACATCGATCTGCCGGACGCCTACCTGTCTGTCACCGAGGCCATCAAGGCCGGCGGCTTTGCCAACTGGGCCAAGGTCAACGTCAAGTGGGTTGCGGCCGATCGTTGCGAAACCACCGAAGGTGCGGCCGCCGCTCTCGACAACGTCGACGGCATCGTGATCCCCGGCGGCTTCGGCATCCGCGGCATCGACGGCAAGATCGGCGCTCTGAAGTTCGCCCGTGAAACCAAGCTGCCTGCCCTCGGCCTGTGCCTGGGCCTGCAGTCCATGGTCATCGAATACTCCCGCCACGTGCTGGGCATTGAAGACGCGAACTCTTCCGAGTTCGAGCCCGATTGCGCCAACCCGGTGATCGCCACCATGGAAGAGCAGAAGGACATCGTGGCCGGCAAGGGCGACATGGGCCACACCATGCGTCTTGGCTCCTACCCGGCTGAGCTGGAGGAAGGCTCGCTGGTCGCCGAACTGTACGGCACCACGCATGTCACCGAGCGTCACCGCCACCGTTACGAAGTCAACGTGGCCTACAAGGATCGTCTGCGCGAAGGCGGCCTGCGCATCTCCGGCCAGAGCCCGGACGGCGAGCTCACCGAGTTCGTGGAACTGCCGCAGGACGTGCACCCGTTCTATGTGGCCACCCAGGCTCACCCGGAGTTCAAGTCTCGCCCGACCAAGCCGCACCCGCTGTTCGCCGGCCTGGTCAAGGCCGCGCTCGACCATCAGGCGGCGCGCTGACGCACTTTCGTGCCGTGCATAATATCGCGGCATGATGTGCTGGCTGCCGTCATCGGCGTAGTGCAAGACATACGGTAAAGACGTGGTGGCGAAATATCTAATGATGTTTCGCCACCACGTCTTTTTTGTTGTATGAGCAGCATGCAGCATGATGTATTGGAAGGCGACGGTAAAAAATTACCGTTTCTATGGTGTGTTGGTAGTATGCAGATAACGCTTAGTAGGCCATCGCAGAAAGACCGACCATGACCGAACACCTTGATGACTCGACCCAGCAGTTTGCGCCTCTGTTTGGTGCGAATAATGCCGTCAGCGGCACTGTGGCAGACAGTGTGGATGCTGCTGCATCAGATTCCATTCAGGGCGATGAGATGAGGAGGCGCCGCATCTGGCCGTGGGTGGTGATTGCTTGTCTGCTGGTTGCCTTGGGGGCTGCCTGTGGCGGCGGTGTTTGGTTCTTCCAAGATCACGTGCTGCCTGGCACAACGCTATGGGGAAATTCAGTTACCGGCAAAACCGAGCAGGAGATTGTCGACCTAATCAACGACCAGGTCGACAACACCGCGGTACGAGCGAAATATCAGGGGCAGTCGGCGACGTTCACGCTGAAAGATCTCGGCATCGAAGTTGATGGTGAAGCAATCGCATCCGATGCCATCAATGCCCAACGCGGTGACGCATGGTGGCAACAGTATGCGTTCTGGATTACGCATGATGTGGCCCCGCAAATCAATCCCGAGCTCGCTGATGGCAGTGTGGTAGATAAGGCGCTGAACATTGATGCACAAGAACCTGTTGACGCGCAAGTCGCATTGAACGATAACAACAGTGGCTTCAACGTTATTGCGGGAGAAAATGGCCAGGGAGCCAACGCCACCAGCATTGCGAAGCAAGCCATTTCCACAGTGGAGTCATTGGGCAGTGTCCAGCCACAGACCGTTCGGGTGGAACTCGACGTAACCGAACCGACGATTACCAATGCAATTGCCGATGAGGCGAAAACCACGCTGGAAACCCTAGTGAACAATGCCGTGGCCATCAAGGTGGCGGATAAAGACATCGCCACCGTGAATGCGTCCATGCTGGGTTCGGCCATGCGCATCGACGCCAACCAGCAGTCAAAGCTGAAAGACAATGAAGTACGTAATGGCTACGTGGTCTTTGATGCCGATAAGCTGCAGCAATACTATGACGAGCAAATCAAGCCGAATCTCAAATTGGAACGTGAAGACAAGAAGGTCGTCGTCAATAATGCTGGCGAGGTGCTGAGCACTGAAACAGAAGGCCATGATGGCATTGTGATTGCCGATGGCGCGGATACGGAGGTTGGTGCTCGCTTGGCTCAGGTGCTGGCCACGGGAACTGGCTCAGTGAATGTGGACGGCAAGGTAGATCCCAAACAGGAAGTCAAGGTCACTCATCGCGTGGCGATTGACCTGTCCGACCGTAAGCTCTATGCCTATGAGAATGACACGGTGGTCAAGACATTGAATGTCGTGGTCGCGGAGGGCAACGACAACGTCACCGGCGAATGCGTTGGCATGATGTGTACGCCGACAGGTGACTTCAACGTATGGCAAAAGTTGCCCAGTCAAGATATGAGCGGCACGCTGAATCTTGCCGATGGCACGGTGGAAACATGGGATGTCAAAGACGTGGGCTTCGTCAATTACTTCTCCTCCGGTTGCGCAATCCACCGTATTGCCGGCGGATATGTAGCGGATGCCGTAATGCCCTCCATTGCCAACGGATCTCATGGTTGCGTGGGTATCGGATGGGATGTGGCCGAATGGTTCTACAACTGGTGCAATATGGGCACGAGCGTGCATATCCAAGTGTGATATGCAACAGTGTGATATGTAACAAATACGGCATGCAGTGGTGCGACACATAATGCCGCATACGCGATGTTCGGTGTGCATGGGACAAGCTTGCCCGGCTCCAATATCGCTGTATCGCATTCGTGTAATCAAGCCCACAGCCAATATGCGTCAGGGCGGCTAGTGTTTGCACTTGGGTTCTGCTAGGTTTTCATAGGATTAAGTGTGATACAAGGAAGGCAGGATGGTGACCGAAAACACAGCACCAAACGCCGCCGCTGCCGTGGAGATGAGCCAGTATGTGGCTGATCGTACCCGCGTCAACGAGGACAAGATCAAGAAGGATGACGAGATCATCAGCCAGTTCGGCGACTACAACTATGGTTGGCATGATTCTGATGCCGCCGGCGAAGCCGCAAAACGAGGCATTGATGAGAACGTCGTACGCGCGATCAGCGCCGACAAAGGCGAGCCGCAGTGGATGCTCGACATGCGTCTGCGTGGATTCAAGGCGTTCCTCGAAAAGCCCATGCCCGATTGGGGTGTGGATCTCTCCGGCTTCAACGCAGACGACTTCAAGTACTACGTCAAGCCAATCGACAAGCAGGCGAAAAGCTGGGACGAACTGCCTGACGACATCCGCAACACCTACGACCGTCTCGGCATCCCGGAGGCGGAGAAGAACCGCCTCGTCTCCGGCGTGGCCGCCCAGTACGAGTCGGAGGTCATCTACAACTCCATCCAGGAGGACCTGAAGAAGCAGGGCGTCATCTTCGTCGACACGGACACCGCTGTGCGCGAATACCCTGAACTCGTCAAGAAGTACTTCGGCACCGTCGTGCCTCCGGAAGACAACAAGTTCGGTGCCCTCAACACCGCGGCATGGTCCGGCGGCTCGTTCGTATACGTGCCGAAGGGCGTGCATGTGGACATCCCGTTGCAGGCGTACTTCCGCATCAACACCCCGGCCATGGGTCAGTTCGAGCGCACGCTCATCATCGCGGACGAAGGCTCCTACGTGCACTACGTGGAAGGCTGCACCGCCCCGATCTGGTCCGAGGACTCGCTGCACGCCGCCATCGTCGAGATCATCGTCGAAAAGCACGCCCGCGTGCGTTACACCACCGTGCAGAACTGGTCGAACAACGTCTACAACCTCGTCACCCAGCGTGCCTACGTGCGCGAGGGCGGCACGATGGAATGGGTCGACGGCAACATCGGTTCCAAGGCCACCATGAAGTACCCGGCCTGCATCCTCGCCGAACCGTACGCCAAGGCATCCACCATGTCCCTCGGCTTCGCCGGCAAGGGCCAGTACCAGGACACGGGCGCGAAGATGATTCACCTCGCCCCGCACACCAGCTCCACCATCGTCGCCAAGTCCATTTCCCGTGGTGGTGGCCGCTCCGCCTACCGCGGTCTGGTCAAAATCGTCAAGGGCGCGTACGGTTCGTCCAACTCGACCGTGTGCGATGCCCTGCTGGTCGACGACTTCTCCCGCTCCGATACCTACCCGCATGTCGACGTTCGCGAAGACGACGTTTCGATGGCCCACGAAGCCACCGTTTCCAAGATTTCCGAAGACCAGCTCTTCTACCTGATGAGCCGAGGTCTCACGGAGGAAGAGGCGCGAGGCATGATCGTGCGCGGCTTCGTCGAACCGATCAGCCGTGAGCTGCCGATGGAATACGCGCTTGAACTCAACAGACTTGTGGAACTTCAGATGGAAGGATCGGTGGGCTGATTCCGATGACCGACAACACAACACCCGTCAAGGAAATCAAGATTCCAGTCGCCGACCCCAACGACCCGTACGCGATTCCGGCCGCTATGCCGTCCTCCGTGGACCATGCCGTGCGCTCGTTCAACGCAGGCGACTACCCGGAGCCCAGCCGCAAGCAGGACGAATGGCGCTACACGCCTATCGAGCGCATCAACGAGTTCTTCACCGTGTTCAAGCCTTCCGGCGAAACGCAGATCGAAGTCTCCATGATTGACGGCTCGCCGTTGGCCGAAGGCGTGAAGCTCAGCCAGATCAAGCTCGGTGAGGGCCTGTCCGGCACTGTGTCCAAGCCCAACGACCGCGTCTCCGCAGTCGAATGGGAATCCGGCCGCACCGCAACCATTCTGGAACTGTCCGGTGAGATCGCCCAGCCCGTGCTCGTCAAGGTGCACGGCGCGGGGGAGGATCTCGACGCTTTCCATCTGGTGATCGCCGCCGCCGACAAGGCTCATGCGGACGTCGTCGTGGAACACGACGGTGACGCACGACTGGCCGAAGGCGTGGAAATCACCACCGGCAAGGACTCGCACGTCTCCACCACGTTCGTTCAGGAATGGGCCAAAACCGCCAAGCATGTGGCCAACCACCGCATCCACGTCGGCGAAGGCGCATCCCTGCGCCACTCCGTCGTGACCTTGGGCGGCGACATCGTCCGCATCCGCATGGATCAGGACTTCGGCGGCGAACAGGGCGACCTCAACATGCTCGGCATCTACTTCGTGGACCCCGGCGAGCACATCGAACACCGCACGATGGTGGTACACAACCACCCCGACTGCAAGTCCCGCGTGGTCTACAAGGGCGCGCTTGACGGCAAGGGCGCGCACTCCACTTGGGTGGGCAACGCGCTCATCCAGCCCACCGCCCCCGGCACCGACTCCTACGAGCTCAACCGCAACCTGGTCCTGACCCCGGGCGCCATCGCCGATTCCGAGCCGAACCTCGAAATCGAAAACGGCAACATCATCGGTGCCGGTCACGCCTCTTCGGTGGGCCGCTTCGACGACGAGGAACTGTTCTACCTCGAATCCCGCGGCATCCCCGAAACCGACGCCCGCAAGCTCGTGGTGCGCGGCTTCTTCGGCGAACTCGTCGAGGAGATCGGCATTCCCGCCATCTCCGAACATCTGATGACCGTGATTGACCGCCGACTGGCCCGTGGTGAAAACGACGCCATGGCACAGGTCCTCGAAGACAAGTAAGAACAGCATTTTTAGGAGCACAACAATGTCAACACTCGAAATCAAGGACCTGCACGTCCACGTCGAAACCAAGGAAGGCATCAAGCCGATCCTGAAGGGTGCCACCCTGACCGTCCACTCCGGCGAAACCCACGCCATCATGGGCCCCAACGGTTCCGGCAAGTCCACTCTCGCCTACACGTTGGCCGGCCACCCCAAGTACGTGGTCGACTCCGGCGAGGCCCTCCTCGACGGCAAGGACATCCTCAAGATGACTCCGGACGAGCGCGCCAAGGCCGGCCTGTTCCTGGCCATGCAGTACCCGGTCGAAATACCGGGCGTGTCCATGACCAACTTCTTGCGCACCGCCAAGACCGAAATCGACGGCGAGGCTCCCGGTATTCGCCAGTGGGCCAAGGACCTGTCCGCAGCCATGAAGCGCCTCAAGATGGACCCGAAGTTCGCCTCCCGTTCCGTGAACGAAGGCTTCTCCGGCGGTGAAAAGAAGCGCGCCGAAGTGCTGCAGCTCGAACTGCTGAAACCGAAGTTCGCCATCCTTGACGAAACCGACTCCGGCTTGGACGTGGACGCCCTGCGCATCGTGTCCGAAGGCGTGAACCGCGCCAAGGAAGCCAACCAGTTCGGCATCCTCATGGTCACGCACTACACCCGTATCTTGAAGTACATCAAGCCGGACATCGTGCACGTGTTCGCCGACGGCCACTTCGTCAAGACCGGCGGCCCTGAGCTGGCCGACGAACTCGAAGAGAACGGCTACGACCAGTACCTGCCCGAAGGCGCCGACTCCGAGTCCGCACTGGCCTGAGTCCGTGACCGTGGGAGTCTGACATGCCCTATTCTCGACACGCTCCGGGCCGCTTAGGCCAGGTCTTTACGGTCGCGAACAGGCCATGTCAGACTCCCACTCGTTTCGTACAATTGTTACGTAAGTAGGGGGAACATAATGGTTGATTTTAAGGCGATTCGGGCGCAGTTCCCGATTCTGGATCAGGAGATTCACGGGCACCCGCTCGTGTACCTGGATTCTGCGGCCACCTCGCAGAAGCCGAATGCGGTGATCGACGCCGAGGCGAACTTCTACCGTACAATTAACGCCGGCGTGCACCGTGGTGCGCACGAGCTGGCCGCCCGTAGCACCATGGCCTTTGAGGAGGCCCGAGCCAAGGTGGCCAAGCTGGTCGGCGCGAATGCGGCCGAAGGTGAAGAGGAGGTCGTCGTCACCGGTGGTGCCACGGCCGGACTGAACCTGCTCGCCACCGCATTCGGCAATGCATCGCTGGGGCGTGGGGGAGAAGCCGCCAAGCGTTTTGCCCTGAAGCCGGGCGATGAGATCGTCGTCTCGCGTGCGGAACATCATTCGGTGCTGCTGCCGTTCCAGGAGCTGTCCTACCGTACCGGCGCCACCTTCAAGTGGATCGACCTGACCGAGGACGGCCGTGTGCGTACGGACAACCTCGACGAAGTCATCACCGAGCGTACCAAGGTCGTGGCCGTCACCCACGTGGGCAACGCCACGGGTGCCATCACCAACATCGCCCCGATCATCAAGCGTGCGCATGAAGTAGGTTCGATCTTCATCTTGGACGCTTGCCAGTCCGTACCGCACCTCAAGGTCGATTTCCACGCGCTTGATGTGGACTTCGCCGCCTGGAGCGCGCACAAGATGTACGGTCCTACCGGCGTCGGTTTCCTGTACGGTAAGCGCGACCTGCTCGAAGCCCTGCCGCCGGCCAACTTCGGCGGCTCCATGGTCGAGCTCGCCTACATGGACCACGAGGCCCAATACATGGCCCCTCCGGCCCGCTTCGAGGCCGGCACCCAGCCGGTCGCCCAAGTGGTGGCCGCAGGCGTCGCCGCCGAATGGATGATGAACATCGGGCTCGAGAACATCGAAGCCCATGAGAAGACCATCGCCGCCGAACTGCTCAAGCTCGGCGACGTCGATGGCATTCGCATCCTCGGGCCGCGCGAAAACGTGGACCGCATCGGCACCGTGGCGTTCGACGTGGCCGGCGTGCATCCGCACGATGTGGGCCAGTTCATCGACGCCCAGGGCATCGCGATTCGCGTGGGACACCACTGCGCCCAGCCGGTACACCGCCACTTCGGCCTATACGCATCCAACCGTGCCTCCTCCGGTGTCTACAATTCGGTCGAAGATGCCCAAGCGTTGGTCGAAGCGGCCAAGGGCATCCGTAAGTTCTTTGGAGTGGAGTAAAACAGAACACCATGAACGAATTCGGTATGAGCGGGGATGACCTCGAACAGATGTACCAAGAGGTCATCCTCGAGGCGTCGAAACATCCGCATGGCAAGGAATCCTTTGCGCCCAACGCAGCGGTCGAACAGTCCGCGGACGCAGCGGCCAATGTCACCGTGCAAGCCAGCCACGAATACTGCACGACCGGTGAATCGCACCAGTTCAACCCGACCTGCGGCGACGAGGCGACCATCCATGTCGAAGTCTCCGATGACGAACCGCACACCATCAAGCGATTGGTGTGGGACGGCCACGGCTGCTCCATTTCGCAGGCCAGCCTGTCGGTGATGGTCGATCTGGTGGACGGCAAAACCGTTGATGAGGCCATGGATCTGGAACAGACATTCCACAAGCTGATGGAATCGCGCGGTGCCGGTCTGGACGACGAGAACCTGGAAGAAAAGCTCGGCGACGCCGTGGTATTCCAAGGCGTGTCGAAATACCCTATGCGCATCAAATGCGCTCTGCTAGGCTGGGAAGGGCTGAAGGACTCCATCGCCAAAGCCCTCGCTGCAAAGAACTGAGGAAATATGTCCAACGATAATTTGGTTCCCGAACCACAGCCGTCCGTTTTCGATGCCGTCAACGGCGTCCTGCAGGACGAGGAGGCCGCTCGCCGCGTGATGGCCAACCCGGCCTTGGCCAAGGGCTTCCCGAACGGACGCCCGATCGAGCGCTCTGCTGCGTCCGGCGATGACACCTGTGCGTGTGGCGGTCACCACGGCAAATGCGGTTGCCAGGATGACGAACAGTCCGATGGCAGCGAGATTCCGATCAAGGCGATTGACGATATCGGCCGCGCCACTGCCGAAGACGTGCGCGAGGCACTGCATCAGGTGATTGATCCGGAGCTTGGCATCGACGTGATCGATTTGGGTCTGGTCTACGGCATTGAGATCGATGAGCTAGGCCGCGCCATTATTACGATGACGCTGACCACGCCGGCCTGCCCGCTGACCGACCTTATCGAGGACGAATGCGCATCCACGCTGGCCGGTCTGGTCGAGGAGTTCCGCATCGACTGGACGTGGGATCCGCGCTGGACCATGGAGCGCATCACGCCCGAAGGCCGCGACCAGCTCGCCGCCCTAGGCTTCAGCTTCGACAATATGCCAAAGTACTGATAGCGCTTAGTAAGTTCCCTCATCAGAGGGAGCTCTATACGAGAAAAGCCCCGCATGATGCGGGGCTTTTCCATGTCTGGACTGGTCAATCAGTCATCGACGATGGTGTTCTTCGGGACAACCGTGATGCCATCCGGCGTGACGGTGAAGCCACGGGCCAGATCGTGCTCGGTATCGATGCCGACAGTGGAGTTCTCGGTGAGCACCACGTTCTTGTCAAGAATCGCCTTGTACACGCGGGCGCGGCGGTTGATGACTACACCGTCGAACAGCACGGAATCGACAATCTGTGCCCACGAGTGGATACGCACATTGGGGGAGAGCACGGAGTGGTGCACTTCACCGCCGGAGACGATCACACCGGGGGAGACGATCGAATCGGTGGCGTGGCCCAGACGGTCGCGGCCGGCGTGCACGAACTTGGCCGGCGGCAGGTTGCCGGACATCGTGTAAATCGGCCAATCCTGGTTGTACAGGTTGAACTCGGGCACATAGGCGATCAGATCCATGTGCGCATCGTAGAACTGCTTAATCGTACCGACGTCGCGCCAGTAAGCGTGATCAGTGGCCGTGGAGCCCGGAATCTCGTTCGAGTTGAAGTCGTAGACGCCGGCTTCGTTGCGGGAAGCGAAGTACGGGGCGATGTCGCCGCCCATGTCGTGCTTGGTGTCGGCAGCCTTCTCATCGAGAGCCAGAGCCTCGAACAGGGCCTTGGTGTTGGCGACGTAGTTACCCATGGAGGCCAGAATCTGGTTCGGATTGTCCGGCAGACCGGTGGTGGTGGCCGGCTTCTCCTGGAAGTTCTTGATCATGTTCGGGTGATCGGGATCGACCTCAATCACACCGAACTGGTTCGATTCCTCGATGGGCTGGCGGATACCGGCCACGGTGAACTCGGCGCCGGACTCGATGTGCTGCTGTACCATCTGCTCGAAGTCCATGCGGTAGACGTGATCGGCACCCACGATCACCACGATGTCCGGCTGGACATCCTCGATGATGTTGATGGTCTGGTAGATGGCGTCGGCGGAGCCGAGATACCAATGCTTGCCGAGACGCTGCTGCGCGGGCACAGGGGAGACGTACGAGCCAAGCAGCGGGGAGAAACGCCAGACCTGGGAGATGTGGCGGTCAAGCGAGTGAGACTTGTACTGGGTGAGCACCACGACCTGACGGTACCCGGAGTTCACCAGGTTGCTCAACGGGAAATCAATCAGACGATACACACCACCGAAGGGAACGGCGGGCTTCGCGCGATCACGGGTTAACGGCATCAGGCGGGTCCCCTCACCACCTGCAAGCACAATCGACAGAATCTTGGGATTCTTGGTCATCGTAACTGTCCTCTCTGTTACTGAGCGTCTTTCGACACCGCACTGCCGGGCCGGATGCTTCCTTGCATTCGGTTTACATAGTTAATAATTGCAGAAAAAAACGAACATGCAAGGCTTTCGCCCCCGCGTGCCGTGAACTTGCGATGAACAGTTTCGTAGATTTGTTAAGGATCCGGCCTTTTCGGAGCGCGTGCGATTCCTTAGCGTGTCGCGTAGAACGCCACTGCGCTGGATGCCGCCACGTTCAGGCTATCCACGCCGTGGCTCATCGGAATCTTCACGGTCAAATCGGCGCGGGCAATCGTATGGTGGGACAGGCCGTCGCCCTCGGTACCGAAGATCAGCGCGAGCTTGTCGATATGCGTCGGATCTTCGGCAGGCGCGTGCAGACGGCGTGTCAGTTCGTCCAACGAAATCGAACGATCCTCCAATGCCATGGCCACGGTGGTGAAGCCCAGCGACTTCAACTCGTCGATGCCCTGGAACGGCCAGTAATGCTTGTTTTCGGTGCCGTCGTCGTTGAACCCGGTGATACGGGTCCACGGAATCTGGAATACGGTGCCCATCGACACGCGGGCGGCGCGTCGGTACAGCGGATCACCGCAGGAGGGTGTGACCAGCACGGCATCCACATCGAGCGCGGCCGCCGAACGCATCAGTGCGCCCACATTGGTGTGGTCCACGATGTTTTCCATTACTGCCACGCGGCGGGCGCTCCTGCAGACCTCGGCTACGGAGGGCAACGGCCAGCGTCGCATCGCGCATAGGGCGCCGCGATGCAAACGGTAGCCGGTCAGACGCTTGAGCTGCTCAGGTGAGGCCACGTAGACGGGAATATCCGCGCCCCAGCGCCCGTCGATGAAGTCGAAGGTGTCTTTCATGCCCTCCAGCCAAGGTTCCTCGCCCAGCAGTGACAGCGGTTCGCGGTCAGCGGCCAGCGCGCGGTCGATAACCTTGGGGGACTCGGCGATGAACACGCCCTTGGCTGGTTCCAAGCGATTACGCAACTGCATTTCGGTGAGGCTCACATACGCTTCGACGCGCGGGTCGTCGACGGTGTCCAGCGTGATGAACTGCATTGGTGGCCTTTCGTGTGTGCAGATAACGAAAAACCCCTTGCAATGCAAGGGGTTTATCTGTGC
>OGEN01001342.1_pt1 | contig 16720 bp, 19 predicted proteins | sample 1570671 | NCBI WGS metagenome assembly OGEN01 (sample SAMEA2582128, study PRJEB24529) | metagenome | biome: Human gut stool | place: China | collected 2011
ACCAGATTCATTAAAAAATGTCTCTCAAAGTGTCTTAAATTACGATACCATTATATCCTTGATGTTTTACGACGTCTCATCCCAAAAGGTTACAAGGGCGGTCATACAGCTGCTTATGATTACATGAATAAGATCATCGAACGTTTTCATATTGATATTGCGGTATATAAAAGTTCCTCATCCGATGCAATTCAGAAAAAGAAAAAGCTTCAGAAATATGATCACCTGTCAAGAAATGGTATTTTTCGTTTTCTTTGGATGAATCAAGAGATAACTGATAGCCATAAATCATATCTAGTGGAGACTTATCCGCAACTTAGAACTCTGATGTCATGTATTCGGGAATTTCGGGAAATTTTTCAACGAAAAAGCATGCCTTGCTTATATCTGTTTATTGAAAAATATAAAAACAGCGATCTTAAGGAACTTTCCCGTTTTGCTTCCGGACTGGAGAAAGATTTATCTGCCGTAGAAAATGCTGTAGCCAGCCCCCTATCGAATGGTTTTGTTGAGGGTACAAACAGCAAATTGAAAATGATAAAACGTACCATGTATGGTCGTTGTGGTAAGGAGCTATTAGCCGCAAAGCTTATATTGTTAAATGGATAAAACGGGTGATTGCGGAAGAACCCTATTCAAACGGAATACTCAGATATGCATGTAATGAAAGAAATTACAATTATTTGCCATATGGCTATTGGCTTGCTAATTTGATATCGAAAAGATTAGATACGCTTAGAGAAAAAACACAAATTTTTCTTCCTGATGGAAAAGTACAGATTTTGGTGTCAGATGATGAGATTGTAGAGATATCTGTAAATGTTCAACATGTATTAAATGCTGATATGCAAAGACTAAATTATCAAATCAGAGAAGAATGCTTGTTTGATGTCAAAGCCAAGAAAATGATAATAAATCAGGATACTGGATTTGTACGAGGTGGAATAGAAAATGATACTGGTCTTACAGGAAGAAAAATGATGGTTGATACATACGGAGGTCTCGTTCCACATGGTGGAGGTGCTTTTTCAGGTAAGGATCCATCAAAAGTAGATAGAAGTGCAGCATATATGTGTAGATACGTTGCAAAAAACATTGTTGCAAATGGATTGGCAAAGGAATGTTGTGTGTCGGTTGCTTACAATTTTGGAGAGGAAAATCCAATTATGGTAAATGTAGAAACTGATAGGAATAATTCAAACAATATTTCTAAAATTATATTGCAAAATTTCGATTTTCGTCCACAAGCCATTATAGAAAGGTTAAATTTAAAAGGTATAAAATATCAGCCAACGGCTACATATGGTCATTTCACAAATGATGTCTATCCTTGGGAAAAAATCGTTGAATTAGTTTGAGGCATTGTATTGATAAATCGAAAAAAATTAAAATTTAACCGAATTAGGTCTTGCAATTTGGATCTAATTCGGTTATTTGTGAACTCTGCATTTGAGTTCCACTAAAACCGATAATTCAAGGTGTTACGTCATAAAAAGCAAGCAAATATGCGATGCTTGAGACTTGTATTTTCTGTATGGATATGCTATATTTAGTGTAACAGTTACACTAAATATAGGAGGAGTCATGTACCTCAATACTACAGTCAAAATTCCCGAAATAAAGGGTAAAATCATTACAAAGAAAAAGGGAACTACAACCTACATTCTGTATCAATACGGCAGTGAATATCGCCCAGAAAAACAATACTCCGTACCGCTAAGAACTATCGTCGGAAAGATATCCTCTTCTGATTCAACGCTTATGATTCCGAATGAAAAGTTTCAAAGCTATTTTCCAGATGTAAAACTACCAGAAGAGCTACCATTGGCATATCGGAGCTGTTGCCTTAAGATTGGCTCATGCATCATCATTCAGAAAATACTGAATGAATATAAGCTTATTCCGATGTTAAAAAAACGCTTTGGCAGTGACACTGGATTGATTCTGGATCTTGTTTCTTACCTGATCATAGAAGAGGAAAACGCGGGACAATACTATCCGGATTTTGCTTTTACCCATCCTCTTTTGACAGATAAAATGACGATATACAGTGATTCTAAGGTCAGCCGGCTCCTTAACACAATCTCGAAAGATCAGTGTATTGGCTTCCTGGATGATTGGAATGCCAAGCGCGATCATAAGAGCAGAGTTTATGTTTCTTATGATTCCACGAACAAGAACAGTGAAGCAGGAGACATTGACATTGTCGAGTTTGGAAAAGCCAAGGATGATAAAGGATTTCCAGTATTCAATCTATCAATCGCCATGGATAGAACAAACCGGATTCCACTCTTTTATGAAGAGTATCCGGGTTCTGTTACAGATGTATCCCAGTTCACCTTTATGGTTGATAAGGTCCTGGAGTACGGATATAAGCAGATAGGCTTTATCCTTGACCGCGGTTATTTCAGCAAAGAAAATATCCGTTACATTGATGAAAATGGATATTCATTCATCATCATGTGCAAAGGCTGCAAAACACTGGCATCTTCTCTTGTGCTTGAAAACCGAGGAACATTTGAAGCAAAGCGGGAAGCCGCAATTCGTGCTTACAAGGTGTATGGCATCACAACGACAGCCAGGCTTTATGAAGATGATACTGCAGAAAGATATTTTCACATTTATTACAATCCATCGAAGCAGGCCGCTGAAAGGGAACGCCTGGAACAGCGAATTGAGAAGCTGCGGCAGTTCATGGACAGACACGTCGGAAAAGATGAAAAGTTTGGTAAAACCTATCAGGAGTACTTTCATCTGCATTACAGCAAACAGGGGATTTTTCTGGGTGCTGATGAACGAACCGATGTGATTGAGCGAGAGTTGCAGCTGTGCGGATACTTTTGCATCATTACTTCTGAGAAAATGACAGCCTCTCAGGCTCTGATCCAGTATAAAGGGCGGGATATTTCGGAAAAGCTTTTTCAATCTGATAAGACATTTATTGGTTCCAAAAGCGAACGCGTTCAGTCATCGCAAAGCATGTCATCTAAAATTTTTATAGAATTTGTGGCATTAATTGTCCGTAACCGGATTTATAATCTTCTCAAAGAACAAATGATCCGGATGGAAACAAAACAAAAGTATATGACTGTTCCAGCCGCAATCCGTGGGCTTGAAAAGATTGAAATGGTCTGCCGTAATGGCAGAAACTATAAATTAGATCATGCAGTTACCAGAACTCAAAAGTTAATTCTGAACTCTTTTGGCCTTGATGAAACAGACATCCAAAAGAGAGCAGAGGAATATGGTAAGCTTCTGAATATCAGCCAGTCATACATAAGCAAGGAGGCACAGGATAATGGCGAGGAAGAAGACGATTGAGGCAATTGAAACCGAAATATCCAAAGTGAAATCTGGTATGTCCAAGCTGCAAGACCGATATGATAAACTATCAGAAAAGCTTGAGGAACTGCAGGAACAGAAACGCCGAATGGAAGCTGACGCCATCATGGAAGCCTATCTGAAAAGCGGTAAAAATTTTGATGAGATTATGACGTTTTTGAGTCCATGATGGCGTTTAGTGTAACTTTTTTGCAGAGTTCACATTATTATTTTACTTGTAAATGCAACACTTGTTGTAAATAGAAATAAGGTGGTGTATAATGAGAAGTCGTAACCAGATAATGATGAGACAGATGGAAGAGTTTGTTGACGATTATTATATGACACATCACACAACTCCCAAGTTACAGGAAATAGCCAATAATTTTCATACAGTCAAGAGTACAGTTTCCCGTTACCTGACGGAGATGGCCGAGAGGGGGATGATTGAGTACAAGGACGGAGTGGTTTCTACATCTAAGACCAGGAAGTTTGATACAGAGGTCATGAATATTGGTATTGTGGGTTCTGTATCCTGCGGTATTCCGATGTTGCAGGAGGAATATGTAGAAGAGTATGTGACACTTCCGGCTTCCTTATTTGGCAAGGGTGAATTCTATATCGTCCGGGCGAATGGCAATTCCATGATTGGTGCCGGAATTGATGATGGAGACCTGGTGCTGATCCGCAAGCAGCAAGAGGCAAACGAAGGTCAGATTGTTGTAGCTCTTGTAAAAAATGAAAATACCTTGAAACGCTTCTTTATAGATAAGAAACGTGGTTGTGTTCGTCTCCACCCGGAGAATCCTGAAATGAAAGATATTTTGGTAAAGAGCTGTCAGATTCAGGGAGTGGCAGTTCATGTGATTAAGTCATTGCAGTAAAATTGAAATTTCCAGGAAGGTCTATAGTGGTAATAGGTTCGGAATGGACGGATTGATGAAAGCTCAGTTTGAATTTTGATATAGGAACAGACAGCGTAAGATTAGCCGAGGATCCGCTTTCACGCTACGGAACAGTCTGTTGCCTGCTCATCAACGGTTTTTATTTTCCCTTATCCGTATGAGTAAGAAAGATGATTACTTAGGAGGATTGTTTAATGAGAGATACCGTATTAGTTGAAATCAACGAAGAAGAGAGAATGCAGAGGGACGCAGACTTACGGCTTACGTCAATGATGCGCCAGATTACGGGACATGGTAATGATGCGATGGTGAAACGTCGGAAGGACGGGACGCTTGTTGCATACGAAAATAAAATGAATAAGATATCCGGTTGATAAGTGGATCAGTCGAAGGACTAAGCGGAGTTCATAGCTTGCAGCACATTGCTGTGGGTGGTGGCTCCGCTTTTTTGCTTTATTTTAAAAATACGCAACATTGTGCAACATGCTATTGACAGTATAGCATAAGCATGATAAAATTTTATTATGCAACAGCACGCAACACATGGAGGGTATGTAAGGTGGATATTGATAATGAAAATAAATCGTTACAAGTAAATCTATATCAGGAGCGTTATCTATTTAAGATACACGATACGAATTTGGATGATTTGTCTGAATGTGTAAAACAGGCATTGGGAAGCAAAAGCATAAGACAATTTGCATCAGAAATTGGAACAACTCCATCTACCATTTCTCGTATATTGAATAAAAAGATACTGGAACCATCGGAAGAATTGATTATTAAAATCGGTCTTAATGCGGATGCAGATTCCGGAGTGACGGTAGAAAAATTGCTCGCTATCTGCGGCAGGGGAACCAGAGCTGCGATGATGCGTGACGCAGGATCAAGATTTGAGAAAGAAGCCGCTGAAGTAATCAGCCAGTATTTAAGAGATAAAGGATATACGGCAAAACTGTCTAAAGAAGTAAGAACACAAAACAGGTTGCGATATGACTTTGTGATTGAAACAGATGCTCTCTCCGGCGAACCATGTTTGTGGGCTTTTGATGTAAAACTTATCTTACCAATGAGTCCGCTGGGGCCAGCTGGTTCAGGAAGAACCAGAAGATTGCTGGATTCGATATTTGCCAACTTTTATGTGGAACAGAATGAATATGACCGAGTTTCGGTTGTAGTGAATCACAGAGAGATATTTAAGCAATTAAAAAATCAGCTATGTAATTTATCTATCAGGGACAGCTTTTCGATTGTTTTAGTTGCAGGTTCAAGCGTTGTCGATGAATTTGTAGTTACAAACAGTGTGAACAGCACGGTTGTATTGAAAAATGACAGGAAAGAGAGGTTATGCGATGGGGACAATGGTTCGGCAAATCAATAGACGGATTATTTTGGGAGGATTGCAATATGCAGGAGGATGCGGTATTAATGGTCTTTAGTGACAAGGAAAAAGTTCTCAGAAAAGAGGACTTAGAGATTTTTTCAACGATTCGTAAAATCACAGCGAAAGGAAATGATGTGGTGGTGAAGCGTCGGAAAGATGGATCACTTGTTGCATATGAAATTAAAATGAATAAGATAACCGGCTAATAAGTGGGTTAGCCGAAGGACTGAACGGAGTCATGACTTACAGCTTTTTTTGCTGTGGGTTTTGGCTCCGTTTTTTTGTCGTCAAATCAGAAAAACGGTATATCTGGTTAATTTGTAAAAAATTCAAAAACTGAATGCAATTTACCTGCGTTTCCACCGGCTTTCTTTGGGATATGTGAAAGGGAAGCACAGGGACAAAAAAGAGCTCTTGCTCTCGTTCAAAAAAACGGGTGAGTCAAGGGCTGATTTGTGTTGCAAAAGAGATGGTTTGACCACCCGTAAGCCAAAAAAGGCAGAAAGGTGGTCAAAATGTTGACATTCAGAGAATTAAAAGAACTTTTAGATGAGGCACCGGAGATGGACAGAGTACCGTCCATGAGAGAACTTATGAGAACCGGTACGGTATTTATGGAACGTTCGGTTGTGAATGGAGTCGTGACGGTCTTTACCAACGGTCTGGCATTGTTTGAAGAATTTGACAGACATACGGTATTCCCGGTACATTCCTGTGGTGCATACGTTTATGGTGGCTCCATTACGGCTGTGATTCCGGAAGCTGATTTTGATGATGCAGACTGGCCGGTACGTCTGGTACTGGAAGGGGAAGACAGGATTGAGCATTCCCGTGAGAATTGTGATTCTGACAGGGGAAATATTTCCCACAGTGGAATGGAGGACAGCAAAATGATGGCCGATCATAAGGATCCTCTGGAAGCAATTTTACAGGAAGAGAGACGTCAGCAGGCTCATGAATGTCTGAAACTTGCCACTGAAAAACAGCAACAGGCCATTCGTGCCTATTATGAAGCAGATGAGAATATGGCGAAAGCAGCAGAGCTTCTTGGCATTAAAAGACAGACCTGTGACCAGCATGTGCGTTCAGGGATTGAGCGTATCCGTAGGAAATGCAGGAAGGAGGATTTCTAAAATTCATGAATGGATTGGTGAATCTTTCGGATATAAAGCTTGAGGAAGGCTTGAAAGGGAAAGAAAGACTTCAGGCTTTTCTTATACAGATAAAGGCTCCCTATCACTATCAGGATAGTGAGTGGGAAGTGACGAACCGTTTTACCGGGACAGCTTCGTTGGAGAGCTGCCTGGTTCATTATGAACTCACGACTTTCAAACATCCATTTTCCTGCTTCGGAGCCACACGCAAATGCTGTTGTATGAGCCCTATTAAAAATCGGACGTAACAGTTTATCAATTTTTTGATGCTCGCAAGTTGTGTTATGACTATGTGCTAAGATATTTCTACATATCTTTCGAATTTATCGAGGGACCGAATGAATATATGCTGTTGGATACTGGATTTTTGTTATATTCCGCAACGAAAATGGAAGGGCTAAAAATTACAAAAATTGAGCGGTAGGAAAACGATGAAGCGGAAATTTATATTTGGGACGAGGGAGATAAGCTGTAAACCTTGCGGAGTCAGTACACAAAAAGTGCGGAAGAAGCGAAAAAAGATCATAAAATCGTGGAAAGAAAATAAAAGGTAATATTTTATCCGCAATTTTTGACGGATTTCCTTTTATTAAAGAGAAATCTATGGTAGAATATTTGGGCATGTATTGACATTTTACGATGGAATCATGCAGAAATTCATAGAAAAGTAAGGTGTTAGGACAGATTCTATGTTATAATAAATAAGATAGAATCTGGGAGAGAGTATTATGTACGAAAATAAGAAAACATTCGAGAGTATTCTCGTACTGATCGTTGACTTGTGCAGCCTGATTGTCAGTATGGGAATTGCCTTCTGGATCCGTTATGGGATCTTTTATGGAAGGTTTGAGCATGGAGATCAGATCTGGCTGCTTTTATTCGCGATAGCCCTATATGGTCTGATCTTTGTGCTGATGGATTTCAGCCATCATTTTTTCCGGAGAGGAATGTTCGATGAGTTTGTAAATGTTGTGAAGTCGGAGCTGATCTTTTCGGCAGTCCTGATTCTGGCGCTGTTTGTGATGCACCGTTCTGCGGATCTCTCACGTCTCGTTTTAGGTTATCAGATCGTGATCAATACAGTCGTGATGTATGCGGCGCGAGTGATCTTTAAGCAGTATATGGTAAAGGTCTACCGGAACAGCCGCCACAGTAACCGTCTTCTTGTTGTCACTTCATCAGATCAAGCTGGGGATGTGATTGAGAATCTTAAGGAGTATAATGAATGGAACCGAACGATCGCAGGTCTGGTACTTACGGACGAGGCTAAGGCGGAAGAGATCGGCGAGATCCCGGTGGTCGCACACCGCGAGGACTTCTTAAATTATGTAATCCGGAACGATGTGGACGAGGTATTTATCATTGATGACAAGCTGATGCGCACTCCGCTTATGAACGAATGGGTCCGTGAGCTGGAACAGATGGGAATCATTGTAGATGTAAATATTGATGCGTTTGATCTTTCGGTTTCCGGAAAGAAGTCATTAAACCGTGTCGGAAAGTACGCGGCAGTTACATTTGCGAGAAATCTCTTCTCGACGAGACAGATGATCGCAAAAAGGGCGCTCGATATTGTTGGCAGCCTGGTCGGGATGGTGATCCTTGGAATTGCTACGACCTTTGTCGCACCGGCAATCAAGCTAGATTCCCCGGGACCAGTGTTCTTTGGACAGACCCGCGTCGGAAAGAACGGACGTAAGTTTACGTTCTATAAGTTTCGCTCTATGTATAAGGATGCGGAGGCAAGAAAAAAAGAGCTGATGGAATCAAATGAAGTAAAGGGCCTGATGTTTAAGATGGAAGATGATCCGCGGATCACGAAGGTCGGAAAGTTTATCCGGAAGACGAGTATTGACGAGCTGCCGCAGTTCTGGAATGTGCTTCGGGGGGATATGAGTCTTGTTGGAACGAGACCGCCGACCGTTGATGAGTTTGAGCATTATGAGGCGAAGCACAAGTGCCGTCTCAGCATGACGCCAGGACTTACCGGTCTCTGGCAGATCAGCGGACGAAGCGATATCAAGGATTTCGACGAAGTTGTCCGTCTGGACATGCAGTACATAGACAATTGGTCGATCTTAAAGGATATTAAGATCCTGATTTTAACGGTCAAGGTTGTATTGACAGGGCGTGGATCGAGATAAAAAAATTAAAAGGAGAAGGAAGATGGATTATAATACAGATGAGCAGGAGATTGATTTAAAAGATTTGATGTTTGCGGTATTCCATAAATGGAGACCGTTGATCCTTGTAGCGGTGATCTGTGGGTTGCTGTTAGGTGGTATCAAGGGCATAATGACTTATAAAAAACAGAGTGATCCGAAAGTGCGAAAAGAGGCAGATTTGACCTATTCAGCAGATCTGGAGCTCTACAAGAAGAATAAAGATACTTATACGCGGGAGATTGAAAACCTGCGGACAGATATCGAGAACCAGCAAGAGTATCTCGATTATTCGATCTGGATCAATATGAGCCCGTATGATGTATGCGAGGCAAGAGTAGATCTCTATGTATCCACAGGATATGAGATCATGCCAGGAATGGCATATCAGAACCGTGATTATACGGATACGATCCTTCAGGCATATCAGTCAATGCTGACGAGCAGTGCAGTGATGGAGGATGTCGCGAAGCAGGTCGGAACGGAGCCAAGATATCTTCAGGAGCTTGTTACGGTGACGATCGGTACCATAGGGGTAGATAAAAATCAGTTCAGCCGCCTTCTTACAATTAATGTCAATCATACAAGTAAAGAAAAAGCAAAGACTGTTCTTGATGCATTTCTTGCACATGTAGCTGATATGCAGGCACAGATCACAGCAAGCATTGGAGAACATACTGTTTCTACCGTCAATGAGGGAATAAGCTCAAAAGTAGATCTTGACCTTGCGGATCTCCAGAGGCAGCAGTCCCAGAAACTTACAGATTTAAACGACAGTCTCCAGACAAAACAGAAAGATCTCGATGAATTGGAAGAGCCGGAAAAAGAGGATTCTTCCAAGGTGGCTGCTTTAAAGAGTGCCATAAAATTTGGTCTGGTCGGTGGTTTCGGCGGGGCGTTTATAGTTGCGTTTGTTGTTTGTATTGTGTTCCTTATGGGAGATAAGGTTTACTCCGCAAAAGAGCTGAAGGGACGTTACAAAGTAAAAATTCTTGGAAAACTCTCCTCAGGGAAAAAAGTCGGCATTGTCGATGCGTGGTTAAACCGACTGGAAGGACGTACTTGCAATGCCGATGAGACAGCAGAGTATCGTTTGATTGCAGCGAATGTAAAGAACTATGCAGGAGATATGAAAAAACTCTTAATTACCGGAAGTGCACCGGCAGATACTTTAATGCGCGTCGCAGAAGCATTAAAGTCGGAACTTGGAGAGATTCAGACAGTAGTTGGAAATTTTATGCTTGAGGATTTCGAGACAGTGAGGGAGCTTCCTTTATGTGATGGGGTGATTCTTGTGGAACAGTGTGAGACATCGAAATACAGTGCTATTGAGACGGAGATTGAGAAGATCCATGACTTGAAAAAAAGTGTTGTTGGATGTGTGGTAATTGAATAAAATGCAGAAATAGTTGTATGTAGTGGTAGGGACTGGATTTTGTAAATCAAGTCCCTGCAACTGTATAAAGGACAAAGTAATTAATTGAATCTGAAGGAGAAATAAATATATGTGTGGAATTGTTGGATTTACTGGACATAGACAGGCGGCTCCGGTGCTGCTTGACGGACTTGAAAAACTGGAATACCGTGGATATGACTCGGCGGGAATCGCGGTCCGGGACGGCGAGAAGGATGTGGAGATCGTAAAGGCGAAAGGTCGCCTGCGCGTTCTTGCGGAAAAGACGAATGATGGAACCGCAATGCACGGAACATGCGGAATCGGGCATACCCGCTGGGCGACACACGGGGAACCGAGTGAGCTGAATGCACATCCGCACTGCAGTGATGACCGGAATGTAGTTGGTGTCCACAATGGAATTATTGAGAATTATCAGGAACTCCGGGAAAAGCTGCAGCACAAGGGATATAACTTCTATTCTGATACGGATACAGAGGTTGCGATCAAGCTGATCGATTATTACTATAAGAAGTATGAGCATACGCCGGTGGACGCGATCAACCATGCGATGGTGAGGATCCGCGGTTCTTACGCACTGGCCATCATGTTCAGGGATTATCCGGAAGAGGTCTATGCGGCGAGAAAGGACAGCCCGATGATCATCGGTGTTGCGGATGGTGAGTCTTTTGTCGCGTCGGATGTTCCGGCAATCTTAAAGTATACGAGAAATGTTTATTATATTGGAAATATGGAGATGTGCCGTCTGCAGAAGGGAAATGTGACGTTCTACAACCTGGACGGCGATGAGATCGAGAAAGATCTGGTGGAGATCCAGTGGGATGCGGAAGCTGCGGAGAAAGCGGGCTTTGAGCATTTTATGATGAAGGAGATCCATGAGCAGCCGAAAGCGATTCGGGATACGATAAATTCTGTAGTTCGGGATGGCAAGATCGATCTTAGTGGAGTTGGAATTACGGAGGAAGAGATCCAGAAGCTGCAGCAGATCTATATTGTTGCCTGTGGTTCCGCTTATCATGTTGGTGTTGCTGCCCAGTATGTGATCGAGGAGCTGGCACAGATCCCGGTCCGCGTAGAGCTGGCGTCGGAGTTCCGTTACCGGAGAATGCTGTTTACACCGAATTCTCTTGTGATCATCGTAAGCCAGTCCGGGGAGACGGCGGATAGCCTTGCGGCGCTCCGGGAGGCGAAGGCCTATGGGGTTAAGACGTTAGCGATCGTCAATGTAGTCGGATCCACGATCGCCCGGGAAGCGGACCATGTTTTCTACACGCTTGCGGGACCGGAGATTGCGGTTGCGACAACGAAGGCGTACAGCACACAGCTGATCGCGTCCTATATTTTGTCCATCGAATTTGCCCGTGTCCGCGGAATGATCGATGAGGACAGGGCGGCGGAGCTGATTGCGGAGCTTCAGACGATCCCGGATAAGATCGAGAAGCTTCTCGAGGATAAGGAGCGGATCCAGTGGTTCGCGGCGAAGCAGATGAACGCACAGAATATGTTCTTTATCGGCCGTGGAATCGACTATGCGGTGAGCCTGGAAGGCAGTCTTAAGATGAAGGAGATCAGCTATATCCACTCTGAGGCCTATGCGGCCGGTGAGCTGAAGCATGGAACGATCAGCCTGATCGAGCCGGGAACGCTGGTGATCGGAGTTTTGACGCAGCAGGATCTCTATGAGAAGACTGTCAGCAACATGGTCGAGTGCAAGAGCCGTGGGGCGTATCTGATGGCGCTCACGACGTATGGAAATTACAGCATCGAGGACTGTGCGGAGTTTGTGATCTATATCCCGAAGACGGATCCGCTGTTTGCGGCGAGTCTTGCGGTGATTCCGTTGCAGCTTATGGGATATTATGTATCGGTGGCGAAAGGGTTGGATGTGGATAAGCCGAGAAATTTGGCGAAGAGTGTGACGGTGGAGTAAGTCTTGTTAAATCGGTAGGTAGTATCATATTTCAGAGGAGATATATTTGAGATGAATGCGGGTAAAGAGAAAAATAGAGTACAATATTTTGATATAGCCAGAGGAATTGCAATGATCTGCATTATATTAGGGCATCTGAACAACTCGCTCATCAACCGTGTTGTGTTTACATTCCATGTGCCTATTTTTTTCTTTATCACGGGCTATTTCATGAATTCAAAGTGTGGAATCAAAGATTATGCAAGAAACAAACTTAGAACATTAATTGTTCCATATATTGTGACTTGTATTGTGATCATTATACTTGGAACCTTAAAAGGTTTTATTCAGGGTGATGCAATCTCAGAGTTAGGAAGATGGAGTTATGCGGCTGTTTATGGAGCGGGAGATTCTTATAATGAACCATTTTATATACCGGGAATTGGAGCAATATGGTTTTTGTGGGCTACTTTCTGGGGCTGTATATTTTTGAGGCTGTCATTACAATTTGAAAGGCATGTCAGACTGGGAGTCATCATTGGCTTATTTATTTTTGGATATTTTTCAAGACAGATATTCTGGTTTCCGTTGAGTATACAGGCCGGTGCGTGTGCTGTACTCTTTATGTATATTGGATATATTGCACGGAATGTGAAAGATAATATTGGAAAATTATCAGCGGAAGCAAAGACTTTTGGATTGTTTTTTGCGGCTTTTGTATGGTTCTTTTTTATGAAAGATTTTCAATCGTTCTGGCTGGTGCATTGTGATATTGGACGCGGGATTGTTGATGTTTTTGGTAGCATGTGTGCGTGTGTTGTAGTTATATATATTTCGAAAATGGTAGAGATTAAGTTTAGGATAGCAGGAAAATTTCTTGCTTTTTTTGGAAGATATAGTTTATTGGTATTATGTGTTCATATAATTGAACTTGATCTGTTCCCGTGGTGGATGATTACAGGGAGACTTGAGGGAATGGGGATATCTGAAAGCGGCCAGCTGTGGTTTGTTATTGCAGGAAAGCTTGTGGCAGATCTGGGCTTTGCTTATATTATTTCCAGAGTACCGATAGTCAAAAAAGTGTTTGGTTATGAACCTTGATCTGTCGGAATAGGAGGCTGACTACAACATAGAAGAGGTAGATGGATGAGCGATAAAAAGGCAAGAATACAATATTGGGATATGGCAAAGGGATTTACTATTTTGCTGGTGATCATCGGGCATATATCAAATGTAAATCCATATTTGAGAGCAATCATATTTTCGTTTCATATGCCATTTTATTTTATGGCGAATGGATATTTTGTCAGGGATTATTCTGTCGGAAATACGATCAGAAAGTCAGCGAAAAGCCTGCTTATTCCGTATTTTATTGTATGTATGATATCCACTGCCTGGTATACGGTGGCGGGCTGGCAGTGGAGAGGGATGGATAATCTGGTACTAAATTAATAGCTATGGTCCTGGGGCTGAGCAGAAGCTCTACAATATTGAGGGATATTCATTCGGTTTGGCTTGTATGGTTTGTAATTTGCCTTTTTGTTGCGAGAATTCTTTATGTTGTTGTGATGAAACAGATTGCAGAGCTTAAAGTGCCGGTTCAGCTGCTGATAATCTTCTTTATTTCGATGGTCGGAATTGTTATCGGAAAGAAATACGCATATCTTCCATGGAGCCTTGATGTTGCGCTGGTGTCCCTTCCGTTTTTAATGGCTGGGGATTATCTGGCGAAGTATGAGCTGTTTAAAAATAAATTTAATATTACGATGCTGGTTGCTGGGTTCATGTGGATCATACCGCTCGGAATGAAGCTGCATATCGAATTGGCAACGCGGTCTTATCCTATGGGACCGGTATGTGTTCTTGAGGCGATTGGCGGGAGTGTATGTGTCGCAGGATTCTTTTGCTTTTTAGAGAAAAAAGGGATTACGAGTTCTGCACTGTCCTGGTTGGGAAGGAATTCTATGGTTGTATTGGCGGTGCATTGTCTGGAGATGATGTATTTTGATTGGGATAGGTATGTGTTTAGTGTGTTGCCGGTGGCAGATATGTGGTGGATGGCTGCTGGGGTGAAGGTTGTTGGGATTGTTGTTGTTGCATGGATTGTTGTGGTGGTGAGAGATATGGTTAAGAGAAAGAACAACACATGAGGATTACAATACGAAGGCTGTATATAAAATAAGTTGTTTTTTAAGGAGAGATAAGCGATGTACGATTATTTAGTAGTAGGTGCAGGACTGTACGGTGCGGTATTTGCTCATGAGGCAAAGAAAAAAGGAAAGAAGGTTCTGGTGATCGATAAGAGACCGAATATCGCTGGAAACGTGTATACAGAGGACGTGGAGGACATCCATGTACATAAGTATGGCGCACATATTTTCCATACCAATAACCGCAGGGTCTGGGAGTATGTGAACCAGTTTGCAGAGTTCAATCGTTTTACAAATTCTCGGTTGCGAATTACCACGGGGAGCTGTATTCGCTGCCGTTTAACATGTACACGTTTAATAAAATGTGGGGAGTTGTTACTCCGGAAGAGGCCCACTGCTTTCAGCTCCTGAAAAAGCAATGGTCAAAGCTTGACTACACAGCGATATTGACGTATGCTGAATGTGGAAGACAATACCATGGTTGATATCAAAGAGTGGAAACAATAAATGGAACCTATAAAATGGTTTCGGAACTTTTGAAGGAGGAATTGGCATGAGTGGCGTAGCAACTCTTAGTAATGAGAAAAACTATACCGTGTTCCAGTTCGGAAACCATGTGATCCGGTTCATTGCTCCGTATTCGTTGGAACGATATACAGCAGTGAAAGAGTGGGACAATGGATATCTTGTTGTTATGGCAAAGTATAAGCACAACGAGAAACCGGAAGAAGAATATATTGATTTAGTTCCGATTCTCCAAAATTTGTATTTCGATGTCGATAAGTTCTTAAATCCAATCAAAAGCGTGGAGGTGGCAAATGGTTGATGTGAAGCAGGTTGCAGATGCGGCAGATATGATTGTAAATGGTTATGCGTTTACCCGTTGCGCTGAGGGATTCCGTGTTTTGAATTTGAATCGTCCTGATCGGGCCGTAGTGTTTTCAAGTGATGGTAAGGTTTTGGAGACCAGCATGGATGATATTGAGGTTCGGATCGCGAGAGACTATCTGGAAAAGAACCGGAAGTTTATGGAGGACTAAGATGCCGAAGTATTACGAATACAAAATTGCAGGGTATTATCTTTACTTCACATCTTACTGCGTTATTGAGTGTATGCATGTGCACGCCAGTGACCGTAAACTGACGGAAACTGGCTCTGCAAAGTTCTTTGTGAAAGATAACGGTGACACCCTGGTACAGAATCGTGGAATTCTGAATGATAGAGAAATTCGAAAAATCCAGGAGTTCATCAAACAGAACTATCAGGAAATGTACCTGAAATGGTCAGAATACAGTCAGGAAGGATTCTACGAGAAAAATATTTGCTAACTGTATTCTGCTGAGACCGGCGGACTGACAACAATAAACTAAGACTTTCCATTTTAGATCTGGAAAGTCTTAGTTTATATATGGAGAGACTTCTTATTGGCGGAAAGGTAAAGCGGAATTTGAAATGCTTAAAGAATTTAATGCAGCAGGAATGAAAATTGAGATGGTTCAATTGCAGAGTATCTGTTGTCGATTCTGATTCGTATGATCCGAAAGTGTTTTAGATATAATGTTGTGGAAGGAACTCAGGCAGGCGCAACTGCATATAGCATCACCGTAACTGACAAGGTGAATAACTTGAAAACGTACCTGTATGTCGAGTATCTTCTGACGGAATTACCTGAAAAAGTTTCCAAGAAAAAGGATAGCACGTTTTTCTGGGTGATTTTATGTCGTGGTCACTTAAAACGCCGACGTCTTGTCGTAAGATAAAATAGAGCAGTTAAGGCCGTCTAGGAGAGGTGGCTGGTTTTAGTGGCTGGTGTACGTTTTACCATTTATGTATTTTGTACTTTTATTATCATAAATTTTTGTTGTAGATATTCAGAAATGTATATGGGCAAAAGAAAAACTTGCAATCTATGAAAAATAGTGTTACCCTTAAAAGGTACGATTTTATTAGGAAGAGGGGGTTGGCACATGAAAAAGCCCGGAAATAAAAAGTTGTTGAAGAGCAATCGTATATCCGGTTTTCAAAAGGCCGATCACCAGAAACTACCTATAGATAAGACCAGACGGATTATATCGCAAAAATTTCACTTTTTTAAGATTTTCAAAGTTGGACTTATAGGAGCGCTCATTTTTGGTATTTTGTTTGAATTGGCCTTGGAACATGTTCCAGGGCTTTTATTATGGTCTATTTACGGTATTATTGTTACAGTTATCCTGAAGGAAATATGGGATATCGTCAAAGAACGATATAAAAGCACTGATGAATAGTAAACGCACCATAGCAAGTACCTGTTCATACGCTTCATTTTCTGCAATAATAG
>OGEN01001343.1_pt1 | contig 16719 bp, 15 predicted proteins | sample 1570671 | NCBI WGS metagenome assembly OGEN01 (sample SAMEA2582128, study PRJEB24529) | metagenome | biome: Human gut stool | place: China | collected 2011
GTGCACGCGGGCGCGTCGGTAGACCTCATGGACGCGCAGACCCTCACGGGCCGCGTCGCCTTCGGTTGGATGAAGATGAAGCAGGACGCGTTCGACCTCAACACCTTCGGGACGGGCTTCGTCGCGTACGACGCGGGGACGGTGGAGACGCCGGTCGTCACGGTCGACGCCGACTGGCGGATGGAGACCGAGCTCTCGGGCTACCGCGTGGTGCCGCGGGTGGGCGTCGGGCTCACGTACTTGACCGACCCCGCGTGGGACGCCGACTTCGCCTACCTCGGACACCGCTACGACGCCGAGGGCGAGCTCGACCATCTCTGGACGACCCTCACGGCGGGCTTCACGTTCGGGCGGGGGCCGTGGTCGATCGGGTTGGAAGGCACGGGCCGCTGGAGCAGCGCTTCGTCGGGCTTCGGGATGAACGCGCGGCTTCGTTGGGCGTGGTGATCTGAGGAAGTCTTCCTCAACCATCCATCCCCACATTCGCCCGCGCATCCGCTCGGTCCGTCCGGCTCTCCAAGCCGGAGGTCTGGAAAAAGAAGAACCCCGATGCCGTCGCCGGCATCGGGGTCTTCACCCTCGTGTGGTTCAAGTGCGAAGTTACTTCGCCTTGCCCCAAACCTCGTCCCAGGAGCCCGTAAGCGACCCCTTGGCGTAGTCGGTCACGCGCGTCTCGAAGAAGTTGCTGTGGGTGACGCCCAGCATCGCGTCGACCCAGGGAAGCGGGTTCTTCTTCACGCCGAAGATCGCCTTCATGCCGAGGGCGGTCAGGCGGCGGTCGGCGATGTAGCGGATGTAGTCGCGGACCTCTTCCTTCGACAAACGGCGCATGTCGGAGACGCCGAAGGCGAGGTCGATGAACTTGTCCTCCAACTCCACCATCTGCTCGGCGATCGTGTAGATCTTCCTCTTCAATTCATCGGTCCAGAGCTCCGGATTCTCCGCAATGTACTCGCGGAAGATGCGGATCATCGATTCCGTGTGGAGCGTCTCGTCGGCGATCGACCAGGCGATGATCTGCCCCATGCCCTTCATCGCGCCGTTGCGCGTGAAGTTCAAGAGCATCACGAAGGAGGAGGAGAGCTGCATCCCTTCCGTGAAGGCGGAGAACGCCGCGATCTGCTCGGCCAAGGAGGTCTTCTCATCCGACACTTCATTGAAGTACTCATGCTTCGCGGCCATCGCCTCGTACTGCATGAATTCGTTGTAGATCGACTCCGGGAGCCCCAGCGTTTCGATCAAGTGCGAGTAGGCGGCGATGTGCACGGCTTCGCGGGCGGCGAAGGACGAAAGCATCATGCGGACTTCGGGCTGACGGAAAACGGGGAGGTACGTGTTCACGTACGCGCCCGAGACGTCGATGTCGCCCTGCGTGAAGAAGCGCAGGATCTTCGTCAGAAAGTCGCGTTCGTCGTCGGTCAACTTCTGCACGTAGTCCTTGCAGTCCTCCATCATCGGGACCTCGGTCCAGAGCCAGTGCATCTGCTCGGACTGCAGGAACGCCTCGTACGCCCACGGGTACGCGAAGGGCTTGTAGGTCGTGCGCGGGGCGAGAAGACCGGTCTTGGGTTCGTCGGCCGGCGCGTCGTTCTTCTTCAATTCGATCATTTCAGAATCCTTTCCGTGATCAGCCTTCGCAGGCGAGGCAGGTGTCGTTGTCGGCGACGGCGCGCATGCTGATGTCGTCCTCGATGCGGCGGCGCTCCAGAGCCGTGCCGGGTCGGTCGGCCTTGCGGAGCTTGTCGCTGCGGTTGTAGTAGAGGGATTTGAGGCCCTTCTTCCACGCGAGGAAGTGGCAGACGTGCAGGTACGAGACCGAGACGTCGGGCGGGAAGAAGAGGTTCACGCTCTGGCCCTGGTCGATGAACTGCTGACGGTCGGCGGCGAGTTCGATCAACCAACGCTGATCGAGCTCAAAGGCCGTCTTGAAGACCTCGCGGATCTCCTTCGGGATGTCTTCGCGGTGCTGGATCGACCCGTCGTGCGCGATGAGGTCGGACCAGGTTTCCTGGGTATTGAGCCCCAGCTTTTCGAGTTCCGCTTCGAGGAAGCGGTTCTTCATGATGTAGGCGCCCGAGATCGTGTCCTGACGGTAGATGTTCGCGCGGTAGGGTTCGATCGACGGGCTCGTGCCCCCCATGATGAGGGACGAGCTCGCGTTGGGCGCGACCGCATTCCAGTGCGAGAAGCGGCGCTCGACCCCCGCGTCCGCGGCGTCGGGGCAGGGCCCGCGCAGCTTGCAGAGGATCTCGTCCGCACGGCGGCATTCGTTCTGAATGTGGCGGAAGATGCGGATGTTCGCGCCCTTGGCGAGTGCCGAGTCGAACGGGATGCGGTTCTTCTGGAAGTAGGCGTGCAGACCCATTGCGCCCAGACCCACCGAGCGCTCGCGCGCGGCGGCGAACTTCGCGCGGCCGATCTGGTCGGGCGCGTGGTCGATGAAGTACTGGAGCACGTTGTCGAGGAATTCCATCGCGTCCGGGATGAACTGCTGGTCGTCCTTCCACTCGTCGAAGTATTCGAGGTTGACGGACGAGAGGCAGCAGACGGCGGTGCGCTCGGCGGAGGTGGGGAGGAAGATCTCCGTGCAGAGATTCGAGCCGTTGATCTTGAGGCCCTTCTCGGCCAACCACGAGGGGAGCGCACGGTTCGCCGTGTCCGTGAAGACGAGGTACGGTTCACCCGTGTGCATGCGCATCTCGAGCATGCGCTGCCAGAGGTCGCGCGCCGAGACGGTCGTCACGACCTTGCCCGACGCCGGGTCGACCAAGGGCCACGTGTCGTCGTAGGAGTCGTCGCGCATGGACGCTTCGACCTTCTCCATGAAGGCGTCCGAGATGTTGACGCCGTGGTGGAGGTTCAAGGCCTTCATGTTCTGGTCGCCCGTGGGCTTTCGCATCTCGACGAACGGGATGATGTCGGGGTGCGAGACGTCGAGAAACGCCGCGTAGGAACCGCGGCGGGTCGAGCCCTGACGGTAGGCGAGCGACGCCGCGTCGTAGACCTTCAGGTGCGGCATCACGCCCACGCTCTTTTCGTCCGCGCTGCGGATCGCGACGTGGATGCCGACGCCGCCCCCCAGCATCGAGAGGCGGTTCACTTCATCCAACGTCTGGAGGAGCCCTTCGGACGAGTCCGCCATGTACGTGAGGAAGCACGAGATCGGAAGACCGCGCTTGGCGCGCCCGAAGGCGAGGATCGGCGTCGAAAACGAGAGCCACTGGCGGGAGGCGTAGTCGTAGATGCGCTGCGCGTGCGCTTCGTCGGTGGCGAACTGCTCCGCGACGAAGGCGAGGCGCTCCTGCGGACTCGTCTCGTCCGGGCGCATGTAGCTTTCCTTGAGACGCATCATGGCGAGCTCGCCGAAGAGGCGGTCGCGGGAGGGATCGGTCTTGATGGACATGGGTGTTCTGGTCCGGGAGGGGTTGCCGGTATTTAGTGTTGACGGTCCGCGCAATCTACCACGCTTGGTGTTTTTGCGTCGCTTTCGGCAATCACGTGAATAGGTATGATAGCGTCACGCTATTGATAAGAACGCCTCCGCAACCCCTTGTGTACGCGGGAACGGTCCGCGGTTTTCACCGAAGAGCTACTCCCAAAGACTGAGGCGAAAAACAAAAGGAGGAGAGGGGCGGAGGCGACGGGTCCGCACCCCCTCGACCACAACCGGTTGGGGTGTCGGGGCGGCCGGAACACCCCTGGCGGGTGTTCTCGGACGCCGTGCCCGACGCCACGCCCAACTCCATGCCCGACGTCGCACCCGCCGCCTGAACCGGCTCCCGAACCGCCTCCCGAATCGGGTGCTGAAGCGCTTCCGCCAAAAACGGTAACGCGTAGTACAATCTCAAAAATCCATCGTTGAACCCACCTCTCAACGTTCAACCCCAACGCTTTTTCGGAGCCGGTGCCGCCATGCGCAGCAAGATCCTCAAGACCACTTCCACCTCCCGTTTTGCCGTCAAGGCGCTCCCGGCTATGGTCGGCGCGGCGGCCGTTCTGCTCTCCTTGGGCGCTTCGGCCGAGACGCTCCGGATCGGGACGCTCCCCGCCGCGGACTCGATCGTGCTCCACGTCGCGAAGGACAACGGTCTTTACGAGAAGGCGGGGCTGGAGGTCGAACTCATCCCCTTCAAGTCGGCGCTGGAATTGGGCGCCGCCATGCGCGCGGGCCGTTTGGACGGTCACTTCGGCGACCTGATGAACGTCTTCACGCAGAATGAAACCGGGATCCCGCAGAAGGTGGTCTTCACGACGACGCACACGATTCCGCAGCAGCGCGCCTTCGCGCTGATCGCCTCCCCCAAGAGCGCGACCGCGCCGAAGACGTTCGAGGAATTGAAGTCGAAGAAGGACGTGACGACGGCGATGAGCTCGTCGACGATCATCCACTACCTTTTGGACCGCATGGCGGAGACGGAAAAGCTCCCGGAAGGCGCGCTGAAGAACCTCGAAGTGAAGCAGATCCCGATCCGCATGCAGATGCTTCTGGGCGGCAAGGTCGACACGGCGCTTCTTCCCGAGCCCCTCGTCACGGTCGTGGAATCGAAGGGCGGGAAGGTCCTCTGGGACGACCGCAATCTCAACGAAGCGCTCGCGGTCGTCTCGCTCAAATCCGAGAAGCTCGACCCGAAGACGGTCGACGCCTTCCGGAAGGCCACGGCCGAAGCCGCCCGCGTCATCGAAGCCGACCCGGTCCGCTACCGCGCCGTCATGGTGCAGAAGGGGCTTCTGCCCGCGCCCGTCGCGGAAGGCTACAAGATGGTCGCCTTCTCCTTCTTCGGGACGAAGGACGGTCTCCCGCCTCTGCCCACCCCTGAGGAAGTGAAGCGCGTCGGCGAATGGATGGTCGGGCAGGGGATGCTCAAAGCCGTGCCCGCCTGGGACCAGGTGGTGGTCCCTGCCGCGGAATAAGGCACAAACCTTTCCAACAGGGCATGACGACGGGGCGGACGCATTCGGAAACGTCCGCTCCGGCCTACAATGCCTCTGCGGCCCGCCGGGCGGCGCTCAGGGAAGCGCCGCGGTGACGGCGGGCCGATTCATTTCCGGCATCTTTTCCGGCCCGACCGGCCCCACGACCTCAACCCATTCACTACCCCCCCCCACACACGACCATGCCCGACACCCACCACGCCCGCGCCCCGAGCCTCACGCTCCGGGACGTGACGCTCCGCTACGGGGCGGACGCCCCCGTCATCGACCGGCTCTCGATGGAGTTGGCCGGGGGCGAGTCGCTCGCGATCGTCGGGGCGTCGGGCTGCGGGAAGTCGACGCTGCTCTCCGCCATGGCGGGGCTGCGGCCCGTCGACGGCGGCGTCATTGAGTGGTCCCGCCCCGTGCGCTCGTCCTTCGTCTGGCAGCAGTTGGCGCTCTTTCCCTGGAAGCGGGTGTTGGAAAACCTCACGCTCCCGCTCGTCACGGCGGGCGTCCCCAAGGCGGAGTGCGTCGAGCGCGGGCGGGAGATGCTCGCCGAATTGGGGTTGGAGGGCCTGGAGAAGCGCTTCCCGGCGGAGCTCTCCGGCGGCCAGCGTCAGCGCCTGGCGCTCGGCCGCGCGCTCATCGCCGAACCGGAAGTCCTCTTTCTCGACGAACCCTTCTCAGCACTCGACGCGCTCCTTCGCGAGCGCCTTCAGGACGTGCTCCTGGGGCTCGAAAAACGCCACCCGGTCGAGCGCATCATGGTGACGCACGACATCGCCGAAGCCGTGCTTCTGGGCGAGCGGATCCTCGTCCTGGCGGCGAAGCCTTCGCGCGTCCTGGGGTTGATCCGAAACCCCGTCTACACGCCGGATCCCAGCCCAGAGCACCGCACGAGCGAAGCCTTCTACGCGGTCTGCCGCGAGATCCACGCGCTTCTGCGCGGGGCGGAATCCGCGGAAGGAGGTGCGCGATGATGCTGGTGATCCGCTACGCCCTGGCGACCTTCCTGCTGCTCCTCCTTTGGTGGGCGGGTTCCGCCGCCATGGGGCCGGACCTGCTCCCCGACCCGTGGGCGACCGCCGCGGCGTTTATCACCGCGCTCGGGGACCCGGACTTCATCCGGCACGGCGTGATTTCGCTCTGGCGCCTCGTCGCGGGCGTCGGGGTCGCCGCGTTGGCCGCCTTTCCCCTGGGGCTTTGGCTCGGCCACAGCCGCCGCGCGGACTGGTTGGGCGCGCCCGTGGTCTTCATCACGTTCCCGCTCCCGAAGATCGTGCTGCTCCCCGTCTTCTTCATGCTGGTGGGGTTGGGAGACGCCTCGCGTCTTCTTTTGATCGGCCTCACGACCGGCTACCAGATCCTCGTGATCGTCCGGGATGCCGCTTTGAGCCTCAACCCCGTCTACGAGCAGGCCTACCGCAGCATGGGCGGGAAGGGCTGGGGGCTCCTTCGCCACGTGTGGCTTCCGGCCGCGCTCCCCGCCTTGATGACGAGCCTCAAGGTGGCGGCGGGGACCGCCGTCGCCGTCCTCTTCCTCGCGGAGAGCTTCGCGACGGATTCGGGGTTGGGTTGGCTCATCATGGATGCCTGGGGGATGGGCGACGCTTTGAGGATGTTCACCGGGATTCTCGGGATGAGCGTTCTGGGGTTGTTCCTTTACGGGAGCGTGGGCGTCCTGGAGCGGATCTTCTGCCGGTGGCAGGAGGCGTAAGGCGGACGCAGACGTAAGAAAAGCGGCTCGGGGTGCGCAGAGCCCCGCCGCACGTTCTTCGTCCTCTTTGTCGGCGAGGCTCCGTCCGGCGGCGGAGCCGACGTTCGGGAAGATGCCGTCCGGGCGGCGGAAAAGCTTCCAAAGTACTTCCTGGAGGTCCGCCGTCGCGGCGGCCGCTCTTCTGCGGTCCCCGCGGTCCCCGCGGTTCCGGCCGGACGGAAGGTAGTCGAAGATGAGGCGTTTCGATGGTTTCGACATGGTGTCCTGAAAGTGCGGAACGGACGGCGGCGGCCGTTCGTTCCATGGCTCGATTGTCGCACGTCGGCCGGTCGAATCGTCCGGGTTCTTCGGGGCCCTCGGTTCGGCCCCGTTCCGTCGGCTCATCCTCAAGGCATCATCGCCAAAAGCGCCGTCATGATTGCCACGGAAATGAAGATCGAGACGGTGTTGAGGTTCGCGGAGAGCGACCAGTCGAGCTTCGCCTTGATGGTGAAGATCAACCCCATCGCAGGCAAGGGCGCCATCAGCACCAACACGACGGCCTTGACGATGACGTCGGGCCACGGGGCCGCGAGCACGACGCCCACCGCCAAAAGGGCGTTGACGACGTAGCGCCAGAAGACCATCGCGAGGCCGCGCTTCAGCTTCTCCACGTCGATCCGGAGGTCGATCGAAAGCCCCACCAAGGTCATCCCCAGGAAGGCGTTGGCGTTCGCGATGATGTCGAGGAAATGCGAAACGGGCCGCGCGAACGTGACGTCGCCGAGGTTGAGCAAAAGCGCGAGGATGTAGGCGCAGATGGGACCGGACGAGAAGAACCGGAGCGCCATGTTCTTGAGTTCGGTTTTCCACTCGCCGCTCTTTTCGCGGCAGACGAGCGCGTACGTGCCTCCGGTGCACATGACCGAATTCCCAGCGTCGAACAAACAGAGCGCGAGAAAGCCTTCGGGCGGAAGAAACCCCGAGGTGAACGGCATCGCGAAGATCCCGATGTTGTAGCCGGGGAGGTTCAACCCCGCGAACTGCCAATCCTTGTGGGTGTGTTTTCGGGTCAGGAACCGCGCGAGCCCGATCATGAGCCAATTGCCGCCGAGGCCCAACAGAAAGATCCCGACGTACTCCGGCCGGAATTCGGTCCCGACCAACGCCCGCAGGATCACCGCCGGGAGCGTCACGTAGAGCAGAAGCATCGTGAGCGGGCGGATCGCCTCCTTCGGGACAGCCCCGGTGAGGCGGAGGATGAGGCCGAGGAAGATGAGGGCGACGTAGCCGAGAACGTCGAAGAGTGCGGTCATGGTCGCTCCCGGGGGTTGAAGCGGTCGGGAAAATGAGACGGAACTTCTCCGATTCTACGTAGCGGCCTTCGTTTTGCCTCTCAGGCGTTTGTCTTAGAACGGGCTTTCCCGCCCGCATCTTCCCGGTTTGAGGTAGGATCCCGGTTCCCTCGCCGGGCGGACCAATCCGTCCGGCTCCCCAGACTCCGATTTTTCCGAACACCCGGCCCCACACCCATGACCGCTTCCTACGCCTGGCAGGACCTCATTGCGGACCTTCGCGCCGCGGGCGCCAAGCCCGAACACGAACGCCGCATCGTGCGCGCGCTCTTCGGCCGCGCCCCCATGAAGGCGCCCAACGGCGCGAACTTCCCGAAGGCGGTCCTGGACGCGATTCCCGAGATCGAATCCCGCTGGGCCGCGGTCTCGCGCGTCGTGCGGGTCTCGGGCGACAAGCTTCTCTCGCAGCTCTCGGATGGGGAACTGGTCGAAAGCGTGATGCTCCCGAGGGAGGGCCTCTGCATCTCGACCCAGGTCGGCTGCGCCGTCGGGTGCCGCTTCTGCATGACGGGGAGATCCGGGCTCGTGCGCCAGTTGACGAGCGCCGAGATGCTCGCGCAGGTTAAGGCCGGGATCGCGATCGAACCCAAACTCTCCAAGGTGAAGTTCATGGGGATGGGGTAGCCCTCCCACAACCGCAGGAATCTTCTTGAAACGCTCGACGTTCTGGGCGGGGTTCTGGAGTTCGCCCACAAGAACCTTACGGTCTCGACCGTGGGGGACGTGAAGCTCTTGGAAGCGCTCGCCGCCGGGCCCGTCCGGCCCGGGTTGGCCGTGAGCCTTCACGCGACGGACGCGGAGCTGCGCCGCCACCTTCTGCCGAAGGCGCCCGACCTCGCCCCCGAAACCTTGGTGAAGATGGCCCTCGACTACGCCGATCTCGTCAAGTACCCGGTGCAGTTCGAGTGGACCCTTCTGGAAGGCGTCAACGATGCCGTCGACCAGATCGAGCGCCTCGCCGGGTGGCTCGCCGGCCGCCGCGCGATGGTGAACTTCATCGCGCTGAACCCCATTCCCGACTCGCCCTACAGGCGCGTCCCGCAGGCGCGTGCCGAAGACCTGATCACGGTGCTTCGCCGCGCCGGGGTCGTGGCGACCCTTCGCCAGAGCGCCGCGCAGGACGTCGACGGCGGGTGCGGGCAGCTGCGCGCGAAGTGCCTGCACGAGCGGAAGGATCAGGAAGAACAGGGCAAAGTCGTTCCGATCTCGCCCTTGAAGTGAGCGCCCTCCAGCGCCTCTGAATGGGGGTCGGAGTTTGGAAGAAGATTCCACCGCGCGCTCAATACCCCTTGGGTTTCGCGCACCGGTCGACGTAGACGAGGCTCGCCAATTCGCGGACGTGCTCGGGGATCTCGGCGCAGTCCTCAAAGCTCGCGATCAAAAGCCGCGCCCCCGTCGCCCGCATCTCGCGCATCCGGGCTTCGGGCATCTTCGCCCGCACGACCACCATCTCGAAGCCGTGCCGGCGGGCGGCTTCGGGTGTTTCCGTGTTGACGGCGACGTTCGAAATCCCCACGAGCTTCGCGGCCGCGTACTGGTTGGCGTCGCCCACTTCGACCAAAAGCTGGTCCTTCAAAGGGAACTCCTCGACGAGCTTCATGAAGTCGGTCGCCTTGTCGGTGACGAGCATGACGTCGGGGTGCGCGCGGAAGATGGGCACGAGGTCGGTCAAAAGCACGGGCGTTAGGCCCCCGTCCAACGTCCGCGTATGGACTTCCGCGGCCGTGGGCGGCACCACGCCCCAGAAGTCGTGGTCGGTCTCGGCGTTGAAGTCCTTCGTGCGGTGCGCGCCGTAGTAGCTGTTGTCGAGGGTCTTTCTGAGGTCGACTTCGATGAAACGGTACCCGGCCGCGATCGCCTGCTCGATCGCCTCCAACGAATTCGTGTAGATGCGCCCCTCGATCTCGCCCGCGGCGTGGGCGATGAAGCCCAATTCGTCGGCGGCCTGCGGAAGGTCCCCGCAGACGACGCAGGGCGGCTCGTCGGGGAGCCACCCCTTTTCCGCCATGAACCCCAACGGCCACTTCGTGATCTTCAGCGCGGCGAGGACCACGGCGAGCGTGACCAGGGCGGCAAGGGACCGGAAGAGGACTCGACGGAGACGACGGGCGGGCATGGCGGGGGAGAGCGGTTCGTGGAAACCTTGTGCGGAAGGCTTCCTGAAAAAGGACTTGCGAAAAGAAGAACCCAAGTACGCTGAACGGACGTTCAGCGCGCCGGGCGTCGCATTATAGGGCAATCGTCAACGGAATTTTCACGTCTTTTCGTCGGCGCGGAGGGCGAGCGTGCCGTTCGCCGACGGTCTCCGTGACACCCATTCACGAAGGGATTTTGCCGGGAACCCCGGACAAATCAGGGGTTTTGCGGTGAATTGGGCGCGTTCGGGGCCGGATTTCTCCGCTTACGCGCAATTACGTTCCGACAAGTTTTGTCCGTTGCCGCTATAGTGAAGGTTTGCGCACACCATTGTTTCCTCCTACGCCTCACGCCATGCCTCTCGCCGCCAACGTTCCTTCCGGCCTACGCCTGCTTGAACCCCGCCGCTTCGGCGACGAACGCGGGTGGTTCGCCGAGCTCTGGAGCGACGCGCGTGCGGACGCCTGCGGGTGGCCGCAGCGGTTCGTGCAGGACAACGAGTCGTTTTCGCGGCGAGGGGTGCTCCGCGGGCTTCACTTCCAAAAGGGTGAGGCCGCGCAGGCGAAGCTGGTGCGCGCGGCGGTGGGGGACGTTCTCGACGTCTGCCTCGATCTTCGGGTCGGATCGCCCACCTACGGACAACACTGGACGGTGATGCTCTCGGCCGACGTCGGCCGTCAGCTCTTCATCCCGAAGGGGTTCGCCCACGGCTTCATCGTGCTCTCCGACGTGGCCCTGGTCTGCTACAAGTGCGACGCGCCCTATGCGCCCGAAGCCGAAGGCTCGGTGAACGCGTTCGATCCCGCCTTGGGGATCGATTGGGCGCTGCCTCAGGAATTCATCATGCGCTCCGACAAGGACATCGCGGCGCCCGATTGGGCGGCCTATGCGGCCGACCCCGTTTTTCGTCTGGAGTGAGAATGAGCGAAGAGCTGATCAAGATGGAGGTGCCGGTTCTGATGGAGACCCTGGAGAGAATGGCCGGGGAGGAGCCGGCCGAAGAACCGGATCCCGCGCTCCTGCCGCTCAACCTTCCCGGTCCCGTGTTGGTGACGGGTGCGGGCGGACAGTTGGGGCGCGAGCTCGTGCGCGTCTTCCGGGAGGCGGGCGCGGACGTGCGCGCGATGACCGTGAGGACCTCGACATCACCGACATGCTCGCGGTCGAGGACGCGATCGAGGAGATCAAGCCCGCGCTCATTCTCAACGCCGCCGCCTGGACCGACGTCGACGCGGCCGAGGCGGAGCGTGAGGACTGCCGGCGCGTGAACACCTTGGCCCCCGTCTACATGGCGGGACTCCACGTCCCGATGGTGACCTTCTCGACCGACTACGTTTTCGACGGCGTGGGCCGCACGAAGCGCTACAACGAACGGAACCGCGTCAATCCCTTGAACGTCTACGGGAACGCGAAGCTCGACGCCGACGAACTCATCCTCGGGCTCGGGTTCGAGCACGGCGCGCAGGGGATCATCCTGCGCACGAGCTGGCTCTGGAGCGAGCAGCCGGGGACCAAAAACTTCTTCCAGTCGGTGATGCGCCGGATCGAAGCGAAGAAGGAGCTCCGCATCGTCGGCGACCGGGTCGGTTCGCCCACGCGCGCGCTCGACCTTGCGAAGGCGGTTCTGGTCTTGGTCAAGAAGGGCGCGCACCTGAAGCCCTACAAGATCTACCACGCGGCCAACCTCGGGTCCTGCTCCTGGGCGGGCTTCACGAAGGAAATCGTGCGGCTTCTCAACGGCCACCCCGAAGAGGTTTATCCCATCTCGACCCAGCAGTGGCAGATGAGCCCCGAAAACTTCGGAAAGCGCTTCGCGCAGCGCCCGCTCTTGAGCACCTTGAACTGCAACCTCCTGGAGCGCGAATGGGGCGTCGTCCTCCCCAACTGGGAGGAGAGCCTCAAGGAGGGGCTTGACGCGTATCTCCAAATGAAGAAGGACGGCGTCGTCTTCGACGACCCGGACGGGAGCGCGGAGCCCGCGGACGGCGCGAAGTAACCGTGCGGATGGGCGGGGCCCGCCGGGGTCCGCCCGTTCCGCCATCTGCCGCTTTCTTTCGCCTTCTCTCATGACGGGGCCTGACGATCTTTGCGGTCGCTGGGCCCCTTCGCTTTTTTGGGGCTCCCGAAGCGTTGCGGCGCGCGTTCCCCGTCGGATCTTCCGTCCGTTTTCCCGTCCGATTTCCCGTCCGATCCCGCCGCCAAGGCGTACCATAACGGTCTCTCGAACACTGAACCGCTCCGCCTCCTCATGACTCAGACGCCCACCTCCGCCGACACCCCGAAGACCTTCCGCGAAACCGTGCTCGTCACGGGCGGCGCGGGCTTCATCGGGGCCCACTACGTGCCGTGGGCGGCTGCCGCGCACCCGGAGCCCCGCTTCGTCGATCTGGACCTCCTCACCTACGCGGCGGACACCGGGGCGTTTTCCGAACAGGCGAAGCTCCCCAACGTCGTCCCCGTCATCGGAGACATCACGGACGAGGCCCTCGTGGCGAAGATCTTCGAGGAGATGGACGTCACCGGCGTCATCCACTTCGCGGCGGAGAGCCACGTCGACAATTCGATCGCCGACCCGCTCACCTTCATCCGCACGAACGTCGAGGGGACGGCGGTGCTGCTGCGCGCCGCGCGCGACGCGTGGACGAAGCGCGGGACGCTCGAAACCTCGCGCTTTCACCACGTCTCGACCGACGAGGTCTTCGGCTCCTTGGGCTTCACCGGGTTCTTCACGGAAGAGACCCCGCACGCCCCGAACAGCCCGTATTCGGCGTCCAAAGCCGCATCCGAACACTTGGTGCGCGCCTGGCGCGAAACCTACGGGATGAACACCTCGATCACCAACTGCTCGAACAACTACGGCCCCCGGCAGCACGGCGAGAAGCTCATTCCGACCGTGATCCGGAAGGCCCTCGCGAAGGAGCCCATCCCCATCTACGGGACCGGCCGCAACATCCGCGACTGGCTCTGGGTGGAGGACCACTGCCGGGCGGTGGACCTGGTCTTTCGCGAGGCCGCGCCCGCGAGCGCCTACGTCGTGGGCGGCCGGTGCGAAAAGAGCACGATCGAGATGGCGGAAGCCGTCTGCGCGGTGTTGGACGAGATGACCCCCTGGGTCGGGCACCGGCACGCCGAACTCATGACGCTCGTTGCCGACCGCCCGGGGCACGACTTCCGCTACGCGATCTCGCCCGAGAAAATCGAGCGGGACCTGGGCTGGCGCCCGACCATGGCCTTCGACGAGGGCATCCGCCGCACGGTGGCGTGGTACCTGGGAGAAGGGCGCGGGCGGTTGTTGGCCGTGTGAAGGACGTCGGAAGGACGTCTGACAAAGAGGCCGAAGAGGCCGAAGACGCCGGTACGGACGCCGCAGCCCATAAAAACGGGCGCCCCTCCGCCAAGGAAGAGCGCCCGTCCCGTTCGGACCCGCCGGGTGAGACGGCGGGGAGCGTCAAGCTCGATTCAGCTCCAGGTCCTCACACCGAGAACATCCCCGTGCCGAACTTCTCGGCGGAGACCTTCGCGGCGCCGCCCTCGCGCGCCCCGCGCGCGAAGAGCTCCATCGCGTCGACCGGACCGCAGACGTAGCAGTCGGCGCCGGCCACGGTCACCGCGGCGATGTCGGCCAAGGAGGGACGGCCCTCGGTCGCGGTCGTACGCACGACGACCTTCACCTTCGGGTGAGCGGCCGCGACGGCTTCGACTTCCGCCTTCATGGCGAAGTCTTCCGGCGTGCGGCAGACGTGGTAGAAGAGGACCTCGCGGCCGGCTTCGGCCGCAGCCTTCAACATCGGGAGCATCGGCGTGATGCCGATCCCGGCGCTCATCAGCTGCACGGGGCCGGTGCCGTCGGCGAGCACGAACCCGCCCTGCGGGAAGGCGACGTCGACGAGATCCCCCACGTTCTTCGCGTGGAGCGTGTTCGAAACCATCCCGGCGGGAAGTTCCGCCGAGCACCCGCCGCCGCAGGAGCAGGCGGAGGCCTTCGCGTCGACGCGCTTCACGGAGATGCGAAGGGACGCGTCGTCGGCGGCCGAAACCGTGTACTGGCGCGGCTGGATGAGGCCTTCGGACTCGACGTAGACGCGCACCGAGATGAACTGACCGGGCTTCACCGCGGCGACGCGGCCGCCGTCGACCGGCACGAGCTTGAGGCTCACGACGTCGGCGGTTTCCGCGGTCTTCTCCGCGATGCGGAAGGCGCGCCAGCCGGACCAGCCGCCTTCGACGTTGGCGGCTTCGTCGTAGAGGGCCGATTCCTTCTCGATGAGGATCCCGGCCAGTTGCCCGTAGGCGGCGCCCCAGGCTTCGATGAGTTCGGGCGTGGCGGCCTCGCCCAACACTTCCTGGATGGAAGCGAGGAGGTGACGGCCGACGATGGGGTAGTGCTCCGCACGGATCCCGACCGAGACGTGCTTCCCGGCGATGTGCTCGACGGCGGGAAGAAGCGCCGCGGGGTTCTCGATGTGTTCGGCGTAGGCGAGCACCGCGGCGGCCAAGGCCTCCTGCTGGCGGCCGGCGCGCTGGTGGCCCTGGTTGAAGACCTGGCGGAGCTCCGGATTGCCCTTCAGCATGCGGGCGTAGAAGTGGGCCGTCAGAGCGACGCCGTGTTCGCGGAGGACGGGGATCGTGGCCTTCACGAGGCTGATCTGATTCGGGGTCAGCATGGGTGTGGTTCCTTAGAGAAAACTATGAGGTTCCTCGATTCTATAGGGAACCTCTTTAACCCAAGCTGAAGATGAGAACGCCTCGCAACGGCCAATTGAAAGCAGATGTTTCAGGGTTAACCCTTACAAAAAGAAAAGCCTCCCGGGGCTTGATCGGGAGGCTTGGGGTCGGGCGCTCAGGCCTTGGCGGCCGAGCACCCGTGGGTCACCGGTACGTGTCGACGATCTCAAGAGGCGAGGCCCTTTTCGATGAAGGCCTTGAGTTCGCCCGGCGTCTTCACTTCGACGAGGCGCTCTTCCATGGCGACGCCGTTCTTGAAGATGATCATCGTCGGGATGCGGCGCACGTCGAGGCGTTCCTTGAGTTCGGGGGACTTTTCGGCGTCGGCCGTCGTGAAGACCATGCGGCCGTCGTACTCCTTCGCGAACGCCATGTAGAACGGCGCCGCGCGGCGGCAGTCCGCGCACCATTCGGCCCCGATCGCGAACACGACCGGCTTTTCGTTCCGGAGGACGACTTCGTCGAAATTGTTGGAATCGACAAGGATGATGTTCTGCATTCTTTGGTTCCTTACTGAGGAAGTCAATGGACGCGACGGGAGCGCTTCCGGCGCTCCACCGTGCGTCTCGGTACCGAAAGGATACCTGATCGGCGTAGATTTCGTCTATGGATTTCGGGAATCCGATAAGAAAGTTGCAACCAATGGTCTCGCCGATGGTCTCGTCCATGGTCTCCAAAGGGCGGATCCGGAGGGATTGCTCACTTTTTCACGGGCGGCACTCGCCCGGTCCGTGCGTAGAATGAAGGAAAAAGCCCGCATGAACCTCCTCGGGTTCGGGACATACCGGAGAACCGTCATGAAACACTTCACGCTGCAAGAAATGGAAGACCTGCACCGCTCCCCCCTGGCGCAAGAATTCCGGGTGGTGGCGGTGAAGCTCCAGAACCGTCCGGGCGAGGACGACGTCGACCTTCAGGACCGGCCGCTCCCCGGCTGGGCGCACCGGGAACTGCGCGAGCGCGGGACCCGCATCGGGGACTTCCTCGTGCGCGTGCTCCCCTACAACATCGCGACGGGCGAGCCCGTCCCGGAAGAGGAGATCAAGCGCCGCGAGGCGGACGAAACCTGGAAGCGGGAGCTCCGCGAAACCGAGATCGCGTTGAACGAACTGCGCCTGCGCCCCATCGAAGCGCCCGACGGCACGACCCGCCCCTGCGGCGAAGACGAATTGAATTGGTTGGACGAATACGTGAGCCAGGCGATTTCCTTCCGGGAGCCGGGGCTGCGCGAACGCGCGGTGGAACTCACCGACGCCTACTACCAGGACGGGAAGGTCTTCACGCTGGAGCGGCTCTTGAACCTCATGCTCGACTACGGCGAGATGATGAGGTTGAAGGAGGAGCAGGGACTCAACTGAGTTCGGCCTCCACGAAGTCGCTCGGAACGGCGGCGCTTCAAGAACGGAGCGCCGCCGCGTTCTTCTTCATAGAAAACGCGCGAGGAAACTTGCGACTTCAGTCGCGAGAGGAATCGCGCGCCTTTTACTGAAATGAAACCATGCGCTAGAATCAAATACATGGTCGAAGTCGTATTTTCAAGAAACTGCGTGTATCAGACCGCTTACCATGTGGTGTGGTGCCCAAAGTATCGAAGACGCATATTGACGGGAGATGTCGCCCAAACGTTGGGCTCTCTTCTCGCGGAGATCTGCGCCGAGCGCGGCTATGCCGTGCTCACCAAAGAGATTCAGCCTGACCACATCCATTTGTTTCTCAGTTTTCCACCCTCGGAGTCCATTGCAAACGTGGTCCGAGTCCTGAAGGGGGCTACGGCACGAAAGCTTTTCGTCGCACATCCGGAACTGAAGCAGACGCTTTGGGATGGTCACCTTTGGTCTCCGTCCTACTACGTCGGGACCGCAGGAAATGTCAGCGCAGAAATCATCCGCAAGT
>OGEN01001351.1_pt1 | contig 16652 bp, 15 predicted proteins | sample 1570671 | NCBI WGS metagenome assembly OGEN01 (sample SAMEA2582128, study PRJEB24529) | metagenome | biome: Human gut stool | place: China | collected 2011
CTGCAAGGTGCTGTATGGCTCGGACGCCTATTGGGACTCTATGGAGGCCGCAGTGGGCCGCATTTTGTTGGCTGAGCTGACGGATGAAGAAAAAAGGCAGATTCTGGGCCTGAACGCAAAGAGGCTGTTTCACCTGGATCAGCCGCAGAGAGGGTGAGAATATGAGCCTGAAAATCGAGCATGCGCATTTGGTTTTGCCCTATCAGGTGCTGCAGGACGCTTGGCTAATCAGCCGGGAGGGAAAAATCACAGCATATGGGTGCGGCGTTTCGCCGCAGCAAACGTTTTCTACTGTGGTCGACGCAAAAGGACAGTATCTCACGCCGGGCTTTGTAGACCTGCACGTCCACGGGGCGCGGGGGCCGATTTCCGGGATGGGGAAGAGGCTGCCTTTGTTCGGGCCATGCAGGCCCACCTGGCCGGAGGCACCACCACAATGCTGGCCACGGTGTCCAGCACAACGCTGGAGGGCACGCTGGAGAGCCTTCGTATATACGAGGCCATGCGGCAAAGGGAGGCGCAGCTTCCGCCGTTGCCGAGGCTGGCCGGCGTCCATCTGGAAGGACCCTATTTTTCGCAAAAGGAGCGGGGCGCGCAGGATGAGACGATCATCCGCCTGCCGGATGCGGCGGAATACGAGCGTATTCTGGAGCAGGCCCCCTGCTTGCGCCGCTGGTCCATCGCCTGTGAACTTCCCGGTGCGCTAGAGCTGGGCGAGCGTCTGCATAAGCGGGGCATTATGGCCAGCGTCGGCCATTCCGACGCCACCACCGCACAGGTGTACGAGGCTTTTGGACGCGGGTTTCACAGCGTAACGCATTTGTATTCCGGCTGTTCGGTGCTGCACCGCAACGGGCCGCACCGGGAGGGCGGTGTGGTGGAGGCCGCGTTTCTCATCGATGAAATGGATGTGGAGGTCATTGCAGACGGCGTGCATCTGCCGCCGGATTTTCTGCGGCTGATCTATAAGATCAAAGGCCCAGAGCACATTGCACTGATTACCGATTCCATCCGCGCCGGCGCGGCGGACGTGCCGGAGGGCACCGTTGTGTACGATGATAAGGAGGGACGCCGGCCCATTTGCATAAAGGGCGGCGTGGCCGTGATGCCGGACGGCAAAAACTTTGCAGGTAGCATCGCCACAACCTCGCGGCTGGTGCGCACGATGGTGCAGCGTGCCGGCGTTGAACTGACGGCTGCGGTGCGCATGGCGGCGCTTACACCCGCGCGTATGCTGGGTATGGACGCCGAGATTGGCAGCATCGCCGTCGGCAAGCGGGCGGATCTGCTGCTGCTGGATAGCGGCCTGCAGGTGCAAGGCGTGATACGGGATGGAAAGCAGGTTATCGATAACCGCTTAAACTAAACTGCAGAAAGGACGAAGAAACATGAAACTGAAAAATGTTTCCCACTATGCAATTTACGACCAAAAATTCGACAACTGGAAATCCGAGGTGCTGGATCGGTGGACGTATGACGATTTTGTCCGCGATCCGCAATACAAGAAAAAATGGATTTCCATTACGTCGCTGGCGTATCACCAGCCGTCGGACGCCGTATATCTGGGCATCGGTAGTTTTTCAGCTGAATTGCTGTGGAAATTTGACCGTAAGGCCAAAACCATCACCTCCTGCGGCTACGAGAAGGTGGGCGAGCCGTTTGACGCCAAGTTTCACCGCTCGCTGGAATTGGATGGCAATACGCTGTATGGCGGTGTTGCGCTGTTCCATGATATCGACAAGCAGTTCACTGCAAAGGGCGGTCGCCTTGTAAAATATGATATCAACACCGGGGAGTTTACGTTTCTCGCACGGCCGTGCCCGCCGGCGTATATCCAGTCCATCGCGCTGGATCGCAAGCGCAGGATCATCTATGGGTTTGGCGCAGTACCGGAGGTATTCTTTCGCTACGACATCGACACGGGCAAGAGCCGTGTGATCGCCCATATCGGCAACGCAGCGGAATTCTGCGAAGCGCATAACCCCGTCATTGATAAGGACGGCAACGTGTGGGGCACTTACGGCATCCTGCGGGCGTTCTCGTACCGCACCGGCCCGGATTCGCTTCGTCTGTTCCGCTATTCGCCGGATACGGACGAGATGACATTCTTTGACCACGGCCTTCCCCGCACTGATGACCCGGCCGATAAGAGCAAGCCGGATACGTCCATTCTGGGCCCGGACGGCATGATCTACATCGGCACCGACGCGGGCTCGCTGATCCGACTTGATCCCGCTACTGCACAAGCCGAATTGCTGTGCTGCCCGTCGCCTGAAAGCCGCAGGCTGCCCGCGCTGGCTTTTCATCCTGAAAATCGGCTGCTTTATGGTATCTGCGGTGAACACTATAAGACTAAGCTTTTCGCTTATAATACCGAAAAAAGAGAGCTGGTGTTTTCTCAAGACGTGGTATGCGAGCAGGATGGCTTGCGGCCGGATCGAATTCATCACATGATATTTGCCGGATCCAATACGATTTATGCCGGCGAAAACGATAACAATGACCGTTCCTCTTATTTGTGGGAATTGGAGCTTGAGAACTGATTTGATAGAGTCGCAAATGGGGAAACCCATTGAAAATATATCATAAAAAATGGAGGTCATGATATGAAAAAGCGGATCGCACTTTTCCTTGCAATCGCAATGATTGTCACGCTGTTGGCGGGTTGCGGTGGAGGAACGTCCTCCACGCCGTCATCTGCACCTGCTTCGGGAGAGGGAAGCGGGTCTTCTGCACAGCCTGTGGGCACAGACAAGCTGGTGATTTGGTCGTACATGAATGAAGGCGAACCGATTTCTACTTGGGAGCAGTCCATTGTGGATGCTTACAGTGCTGAATATCCTGATGTAGAGGTGGAAATCGTGTTCTGTGGCCGCGAGATCGCCTCTCAATTTCAGACAAAGCTGAATGATAAGGAAGCTGATGATTTCCCTGACATCATTATCCAGAACACTGGAGTCTTGGCACCTCTGGCGCAGGAGGGGCTGTTTGAACCTTTGGATGAAGCCCTCACAACACCGGCTTACGACCAAGACAAAACATGGGGAGAAACTTTTATCCCCAATCTGATGGAAAGCATGAAAATAAACGGCGTGAGTTATTTCATTCCGGAGAGTATGTATACGCACGGCTTTTTCTATGATGCAGCGATGTTCAGAGAGCTCGGTCTGGAAGTGCCGAATACTTGGGATGACCTGATGGATGTCTGCGAAACTTTAAAAGAGAACGGTATCGCCCCCGTTACATTGGATGGTACCACCGATTTGTATAATGAGTGGTGGTTCATCCGCTTTGCCGAACGCTTAACGACAATGGAAAAAATCCATGCGGCGGCTAAGGGGGACGCAGCCTTTGCAGACGAACCTGCTTTTCTGAAAGCAGCGCAATATGTGGCTACATTCAGCGAGAATGGTTATTTCCAAGACGGAGCGGCAGGTTCTGTGTTTCCGGCCGCGCAGGCGTTGTTCACGCAAGGCAAAGCGGGATTGCTGTTCTGCGGCGCATGGATTCCTACGGAGATGGCCAGCCAGACCCCTCCCGAAATGGAAATGAAAATGTTCGCGTTGCCGGAGTTGCCGGATTCGGTCTCTCCTTGGCATGAAGAAATCTGGAGCAATGCGGCGGGCATCACGGTAGACGGCAAGAATAAAGAGAATGCCATCAACTTCTTAAAGATATTTTCTTCTATGGGCGTGCAGGAAGGGCTTACGGCATTGAAAAATCCCTCGCCTTTGGTAGGCGGTCCAGCTACCCAGGAACTTGATCAGATTGAGAATATCGTCAATAACGCTACCAGCATCAGCGGTAACTATGGGGATCTGCAGCAATATGGCGATTGGTTCGTCAATGTGCTTGGGCCGCTCTCTACTCAGTTGATCAACGGTGCTATTACACCAGAGGCTTTTATCACGCAGTTGGATACCGATACGGCAGCTTTTTATCAATAAAGATTGATCCGGCGCCGTGCACGAGCCAAGTGCGTGTACGGCGCCCCCGGATTTAAGGTGCGTTTAGCTGTGAATCCGAAACTTTGATTTAGGGAAGTGATTGTATGAACAGAAAGGTAAAGCCGTGGATCGTTGCGACGTTTCTGCTTCCGGGATTGCTGATGTACGGATATTTCTTTTTTATCCCTGCTATTCAGTCATTCTATTACAGCCTCACGGAATGGAATGGGTTTAAAGCAGAAAAAGTTTTTATCGGGCTGGATAACTTTATTTCATTGCTGCATGACAAGACATTCCTTCAGGCATTGGGCAACACAATGCTATTTCTATTGCTGGGCGGTGTGCTGATTTTTTCTATTGCGCTGCTGTTTACATATCTAATTACCCGTCCTGGTTTTCGGGGGCGCAAGGCTTTTTCCAACTTTTTCTATTTCCCCAATATGATTTCTCAGGCCGCGTTGGCCGTGCTATGGGTATTTTTCTTCAATCCGGAGTTTGGCCTTTTGAATATGGTGCTGGAAGCGATAGGTTTGGGAGAATGGTGTATCCCTTGGTTGGGCTCTCGCATGAGCGGTATGGTATGCATTATCGCTGTGTCTTGTATCTCTTTTGTGGGGTTCTATTTGAGTCTATTGCTGTCAGGCTGTGATAAAATACCCAATACTTATCAGGAAGCGGCGTCTATCGACGGTGCTACCGATTTGGTGTGCTTTTTCAAAATCACGCTTCCTCTGTTGCGAGACGTGCTGGTGATCTCTATTTCGCTGTGGATCATCAACGCCATTAAATACTTTGAGTTGATTTGGGCCATGTTTAAGGGGAAGAGCACCATGCTCAATACCCTTGGAACGTATATGTTCACCATGGCTTTTGGCGTGGACGTACCCGTCTTCAAGTTGGGATATGGCTCCGCTATTGCAGTGGTAATGTTTTTGATGGTGGCGTTGTTTGTGGGAGGATTCCGCAAAATTTTTGACCGGGAGGATCTGCAGTATTGATTCGAGGTTCTATATAACGCATAAGAGGTGATAAAGATGAAAAAGAAACGCAGAAACATCTTTTCCTATATGATTTTGAGTGTTTGGTCCCTGATTATCATTGGTATTTTGGGATGGGTGTTGATGAGCTCTTTCAAGACGAATCTCGAAATTTACCAGACTCCTTGGGCAATGCCTGCGAAAGCTACACTGGAAAACTATCATAGCGCATGGAGCACCATGAAGATGTCCAGCTATTTCATGAACAGTGTAGTTATCGTGTTTGCATCTATTTTAGGCTGTACGGTTATCTCAGCGCTGACAAGTTTTGCATTGACACGATATGAATTCAAAGGGCGCAAAGCACTGTTGAATCTGCTTATCTTCAGTATGAGTGTACCCTCTCAGCTGCTTTTGATCCCCCTGTATGATCAGCTGTTGAATTTGGGGCTGGTGAATACGCGTACAGGTCTAATATTAATTTATATCGCGCTATACTTTCCTTTCAGCTTGTTCGTACTCACAGGTTTTTTTCGAACGCTTCCTAAGGAGTTGGAAGAATCGGCTATCATAGACGGATGCGGCGAGTTTCGCATGTTTGCCCGCATTATGCTGCCGTTGGTGCAGCCGGGGTTGATTTGCATCTCGGTATTCAATTTTGTGAGCATCTGGAATGAATATATGCTCGCACTGGTGTTTGCCTCCAAGCAAAATTTGCGGACGATCTCCCTTGGAATGTACGCGTTGAAAGATTCCATGATGTATACTTCCAACTGGGGCGGGCTATTTGCTGCCATCGTCATCATGCTGATTCCTACAATCATTATTTTCCTCACGCTGCAAAAATATGTCATTCAGGGCCTGACATTGGGTGCAGTAAAGGGGTAAAAGACTCATCAGGCGTATCCTGAAGGGGCTGCTATGCAGGGATAACATGAGAAACTACGAATGAAGCTTTAAAGGTGATTCCCAGCCTGACGAGCTGACATAAGGCTCATTTTGGCCAGAATAGAGAAATACGTTGGAAATGGAGGCTGAAAACAGCCGGAGCAGACAACCTGTTTTTGTGAGGCCTGCTCCGGCTGTTTTTTTCATATGGGAAAATAATTTTGAAAGCAACTCTGTCCTACGTTGCTCCATCAAATTAATAATTACAAGACAGCAGGATAAAGTTTTCTGAGCTTGTATCGTAAGCGCCCAACGAAACCACGGTCTTGCGAGAGAAACATAAACATGGGAGAATAGAAATACAGAATCCGAGCATGTATTTGGGGAGCACTCTAAAAAATACATGCAGCCAGAGAAGATGGAAAAGAGAGCACTGGCAGTTTGCGAAGAGCGATGGTACAATATCATGGCATGCGCGAAGCGCAGCGGACAGGCAGTCAAAGCATAGTGCGCGGAGAACGGCGTAGCCGCTGTCCACCTTCTACAGGTGGCAGAGGAAGCTGCGGAATTCTCTGCCGGAGACACAGAAACTGCCGCGGTACTCATTTGAAGAACTCGAGCGGCCTTCGATGGAACATTCAACCCCCATCTTCGGTCAAATCGTCATGTTTCAAAGCTCTGTTCAACTGGCGCTACACGGCAGCGGCCAGCGATGACTCTTTTGTCATGGGCAAAAAGGGAGTCCTGCACGATGGAAAAAAGCTTGACGGATCCATCATGCGGATGCGAAGGGAAATATGCTGTATGACAGACCTGCCATAACTTTGGCTCTCAAAGGGGATAGCTTTTTGAATCTGAGCGAGCGAACAGGTTTACGACGTAGGTGAGGCAAGGCGGGCTTCACTGAAGAGGCTCAGAATTCGATTGCTTGCGTTTCGTCACGGCCCGAGCATTGAAAAGCCGTGAATCATCGTAGGCAATGAGAACGCCTTGCCACCAGAATGATTTCATCATTTCAAAAAAAGAGGGAGGGCCATAAGGGCCCTCCCAAAGTGTAGTATCTGCAATATTTCAATGAATCAGCCTGCCAGGCATTCAAGCAGCGGAGCGCCGTATATACCTTTGTGTGGTGCGTCCAAGCTGATTGTCTGTGGATGCCGATGCCAGTTCTGCTTACGCCTCTCGGTGTTGACGGCAGATTTCATGGCAGACACAGCCAATAGTAAAACTGTACCGCCGCAGTTCTGGAAGAGTGGACCAACGCTTGACCGTCAAAAGATAGCGTAGGGCGATGATTTCAAACCGGTCGTTGACCGGCAATTTGTACTCGCGGAAGAACCACCAGACAATTGAGAGATATTCTTAATAATATGATTACTCAGTTAGATGGAGATATGGTTCGCACGGAAACTGTATTACCCAATGGTAAGACTTTGTATGCAGAAATAAACATTAGGGAAAATAAAACTTTTTACTGTAGGGGAAAACATCCGTGACGAAGGCGATATGTTTCTTAGCCGGGAGTTTTTTTATGGGCAACAGGGAACACAGAGAGGCAAAGCGCACTGATGTGTTCTGCACGGAGCTCAGTCTCGGTGATGGGAAGTAAACAAGGCGGTGTGCGACCTACACTTGCTGTGCAAAACGACGCGGGCAACCGCTACAGCGACGTGAGCATCGCTGTCACCATTTTTAAATAGGACAAAACGAATCTGCCCACGTAGATTGGGTTCAAGGCGGGTACGGGCGGCCTGTCCCGCAATAGTGTGGTGCGGATGGAACAGGTGCGCGCTGGAGAAGCGCCGTCTGCGCGACGCGCGGAAAGGTTGAGCCGGACGAGCAGCGCAAGATAGACGAGGTACTGGGAATCAACTTCAGCTGGAGAGATATTGAAGCCTCGGAAGGCGCTTACAGCGTTGCGTGCAGGGGAAGTCTGTGGTATAATGCTTTAGAATTGCTGCGGCTGTGGCACGCACGTTGTGTGTTGCTGTGCGCAGGTTGCCATAGTCACAGGTGGGAGGAGACCGCGTGTTCACTGAAGTAAAGCAGACGAGCAAGCCGTTGCCTCAGCTCGTCTCCGAGGAGATTGAGAAGCTTATCGTCCTGGGGGAGTTTAAGCCCGGCGACCGCTTGCCCAGCGAGTATGAGCTGGCGCAGCGCCTTGGTGTGGGACGTAGCACAGTGCGCGAGGCGACGAAGGCGCTTGTGAGCCGCAATATTCTGGAGGTCCATCGAGGGAACGGCACGTTTGTGTGCGAGCAGACCGGCCTTGTGCAGGATCCTCTGGGGCTGCGTTTTCAGCCGGACAAAAAGCGGCTGGGCCTCGATCTGTGCGAGGTGCGCCTTATGATCGAGCCAGAGATCGCTGCGCTGGCCGCACAAAAGGCGACAGAGGAAGAGATTGCTCGAATGCAGGCGCTGTGCGACGCCATTGAGGAAAAGGTGCGCCGAAATGAAAATTATGGAGCGCTGGATCAGCAGCTGCATACGCTTTGGGCGGCGTGTACGCGCAACGCGATCATGCCAAATTTGGTCCCCATTCTGAGCCAGGCTATTCCTCTTTTTATCGATATCACGAAGCGTGCGCTGCAGATGCAGTCGCTGTGCACTCATCAGGCTGTTGTGGATGCCATTCGCGCGCGCGACTCCGAAGCTGCCCGGCAGGCGATGCGCGTGCATCTGGAAGACAATCGGCGAAGCATCGAGGCGCTGCCGGATGACGACAGCTGACGCAGTGCTTTAACAAGAGTAAAAAAGAGGCCGGTCTCTGTGCGTTTATACACGTACAGGGATCGGCTTTGCTTTTTCTGGCGCTTTTGGGCCATGTACCGGTCGGCAGAGGAGCAGGGGCGTTCTCCAGCGAGATTCTGCGGCGCTTTTCATCGGGGCAAAGCATCGGTAGAGGCCTGCAGAACGGCGGCCCGGTTTGTCTGTTTCTTTCAGAAAAGACCTTTGAATGTTTTCGTGCAAAGCGATAAAAAATGAAGTATAACTTTGTGGTCTTCCACAAAGTTCGAAAAAAGCCTTGACTTGCCGGTGAAGATTTGTTAATTTATAAGCGAAACATAAGACGTCTGATGTCTGATAAATGATAATGATATGGAGAATGGAAACAAGAAGGAGAGGGTGTGCGTATGTATCACAGCGAGGAGGTGCGCCGTCTGGCGCCTGAAATGGACCCGTTGCGCCTCGGGATGGGCTGGAAGCTGGAAGATTTAGAAAAACCGAAGGTCATTATCGAGAGCACCTTTGGAGACAGCCATCCGGGAAGCGCGCATCTGCTGAAATTTGTGGATACAGCGGCTGCAGGTGTGGCAGCCGCAGGCGGCCGGGCCGCGCGCTATTTCACAACGGATATCTGCGACGGCATGGCACAGGGCCATGACGGTATCAATTATTCTTTGGCCAGCCGCGACATGATCGCCAATATGGTGGAGATCCACAACAACGCCACTCCCTTCGATGCCGGGGTATTCATCGCCAGCTGCGACAAGGGGCTGCCGGGCCTTCTAATGGGGATCGGCCGAACAGACCTGCCAGCTGTCGTGGTGACAGGCGGCGTTATGGAGGCCGGGCCGGACCTGCTGACACTGGAGCAGATCGGTGCCTACAGTGCCATGTGTCAGCGCGGTGAGATCAGTGAGGCGCAGCTCACTTATTATAAGCACCATGCCTGCCCCTCTTGCGGTGCATGCAGCTTTATGGGCACGGCGGGCACGATGCAGGTGATGTGCGAGGCGCTGGGCCTTACACTGCCGGGCAGCGCGCTTTTGCCGGCCACCAGCGCGGATCTTGTGGAAGTGGCCAGAAAAGCGGGCGCACAGGCTGTGGAGCTGGCAAAGCGCGGCTTGACGGCCCGCGATATCGTGACGCGGGAGAGCTTTGAAAACGCCATTATCGTGCACGCGGCAATTTCCGGCTCTACAAACGCCATCCTGCATCTTCCGGCCATCGCCCATGAATTCGGCATTGAGATCGATGCCGACACATTCGAGCGCATCCATAAGAGTGCTCATTATCTGCTGGATGTGCGCCCCGCCGGACGCTGGCCGTCAGAATATGTCTATTATGCGGGCGGCGTGCCCGCCATCATGGAAGAGGTGCGTCACCTGCTCCACCTCGATGTGATGACCGTCACTGGAAAAACGCTGGGCGAGAACCTGGACGGGCTGAAGGTAGGCGGCTATTACGAAAAATGCGCGGAATATCTTAAAAAGACAGGGGTCAAAAAAGAAGATATCATTCGTCCGTTTGACGCCCCAATCGGAGATAAGGGGACCATCGCCATTCTGCGCGGGAATCTGGCGCCCGAAGGGGCTGTTGTGAAGCATTCGGCCGTGCCGGTAGAGATGCACAAGGCGCTTTTGCGCGCCCGCCCTTTCGACTGCGAGGAGGACGCCATTGCCGCCGTCATCGCCCACGACATCAAGCCAGGAGATGCGGTGTTTATCCGCTATGAAGGACCCAAGGGCAGCGGAATGCCGGAGATGTTCTATACCACGGAGGCGATATCCTCCGACCCGGAGCTGGGCAAGACCATCGCTCTCATTACAGACGGCCGTTTTTCCGGCGCGTCCAAGGGCCCGGCTATCGGGCATGTTTCGCCGGAGGCGGCCGAAGGCGGTCCCATCGCGCTGGTAGAGGAGGGGGACCTTATCCAAATCGATATCCCTGCGCGGGTGCTGGCCATAGTGGGTGTGCGGGGCGAGCGGAAAACGCCCGAGGAGATGGACGGGATACTGAAGGAGCGCAGAGCCGCGTGGCAGCCCAGGCCGTTGCGGTATCAGAGCGGTGTTTTGAAAATCTATTCCGAACATGCGGTCGGCCCGATGAAGGGCGGCTACATGAAGTGAAAATGAGGAGTGATGAAGCCCCATGGAAAAGCTGAGAACCGGTATCATTGGGTGTGGAAAGGTGGGCGATTTTCATGCCAAGGTCTATGCGGAGTTGCCCCAGAGCGAATTTGTCGCTGTCTGTGATGCAGACAGCGCGCGTGCGGAGGCATTTGCGTCACGCTATGGTGTGAAGGCGTATACGGATGTGGCCACAATGTGCCGCGATGCGAGGCTGGATGTGGTGAGCATCTGTACTCCGCACCCACTGCATGCCAGTCCGGCCGTGGCGGCTGCGGACTGCGGCTGCAATGTGCTTGTGGAAAAGCCTCTGGCTTCCAGCCTTGAGGACTGCGACGCCATCATCGCGGCGGAGAAGCGTAATCATGTCACTGTAGGCACGATGGTGCAGCGCCGTTTTTACCGCCCCTGCATGCGCATCCACAAGGCCATCGAGGATGGGAAGCTGGGCCGTCCCGTGCTGGGAATGGTGACGATGCTGGGTTGGCGCGACGAGGCTTATTATAACAGCGACCCCTGGCGCGGCACGTGGAAAGGCGAGGGAGGCGGCGTGCTGGTGAACCAGGCGCCCCATCAGCTGGATCTGCTGCTGTGGTACATGGGCGAGGTGGACGAAGTATACGGCGTCTGGAAGAACCTCAACCACCCTTATATCGAGGTGGAGGACACGGCTGTGGCTGTGGTTAAATTCAAGAGCGGCGCTGTGGGCAATATCGTTGTGAGTAACAGCCAGAACCCGGCGCTGTACGGCAGGGTGCACATTTTCGGTGAGAACGGTGCGGCCGCAGGTGTGCAGACCGATGGCGGCGCGATGTTCATCGCGGGCATGACGTCTATAACAGAACCGCCTGTAAATGATTTGTGGACGGTGCCTGGCGAAGAGGAAATGCTGCCTGTGTGGAAAAAGGAGGACAGCGACTTCTTCAACAGTGTGGACTCCATGTATTACTATCACCGCGAGCAGATCAAAGATTTCCTCGAGGCTGTGCAGAGTGGCAAAAAGCCGCTGGTGGACGCCACAGAGGGCAGACGCACGGTGGAGCTGTTCACAGCCATCTACCGAAGCACGAAGGATAACGCCATCATTAAATTCCCGCTGAAATAAGGGGGCAGGGAAAATGTTTATCTCTTACAATGAGGCGTGTGCGAGGGATTGCTCTACACTGGAGCAGGACCTCGTGCTGTGCGAAAAGGCCGGGTTCGATTATATCGAGATCCGCCTTGACATGCTGACAGATTATCTCAAACGCCATACGGTGGAGGAGTTGGCGGCATTTTTTTGCACGAGCCGGCTGAAGCCGCATGCCTTTAATGCGCTCTATCTGTATCCGGAATTTTTGAGCGAGGGCGACGACGAAGCACGTCAAAAGGAGCTTTTGGAGGAGTTCCGGCTTGGTTGTGAGGTGGGGAGAGCCATCGGCAGCCATTACTTTATCATTGTGCCGCCGCTTCAGCGCGACCCGGCAGGCGGCCCGTATACAGGCAGCTGGGAAGACACATTTTCGAATTGTGTGCGTATCCTCAAGGAGCTTTCCCGGCGGGCGGAACCATATGATATGAACCTGTGCTTTGAGCTCGTCGGCTTTGAACGCTCAAGCGTCCGCAGCATCGGGCAGGCAGACGCTGTAGTGCGCGCTGTAGACCGGCCAAATGTGGGCTTTGTGTTCGACTCCTACAATATTTTTCTCAACGGTGGGTGCAACGACTTTTCGGCCATTGGAAGCGTGCAGCCGGAAAAGATATTCGCCGTTCACCTTATGAGCGCGGACGATGTGCCCGAGGCACAGCGCGGCCAGGACAAACGCTGCTTCTGCGGCCGGGGCGTGGTGGATACCGGCGCGTTCCTGCAGGAGCTGAAGGCGGCAGGTTACAGCGGCATAGTCTCTGTGGAGACCTTTCGGCCCGAATATTGGGCAAAGACGCCCGAATGGGTGATTCCCAATGCATATAAGACGACGCGCGCGGCGCTGGCCGAAAACGGATGCCTTTGAAAAGGATGGCTTTTTCGTCTGTCAACAGTGGATGCACCTCGCCTGGCAGAGAAGGCGGGTGTTCGATACAGTCCTGTATAATTTAATTGAACGAGGAGGAATACTATGTCACCTTTAGCGTTTGTGTTCATGTTGATCGCTGCGATCATCATCCTCACAGTACTGACCTTGAAGTTCAAGATGCACCCTGTGATGGTGCTGTTCATCACAGCGACGTTCTGCGGAATAGCGTCCGGCAAAAGCCTGGTGGACACCTTCAGTTCCATCACCAGCTATTTTGGTTCCACGCTGGGCAGCATCGGCGTCATGATCATCTTCGGCGCTGTCATTGCCGCCGGCATCAGCGATACCGGCGCCGCCACCAGCATGGTGAACTTCTTCATCCGCCTTTTCAAGGGCAAACGCCTTGAGTTGGCTCCGGCGCTCACCGGCTTCATCATGAGCATACCTGTGTTCGGCGATATCGCCATTATTCTGAACGCGCCCATCTCCGCCATCCTCGCCAAGCGCAAGAAAATGAGCATGACACAGGTGGCGCCATTCGTCAATCTGGGCCTGACGCTGACGCACGGCCTTGTGCCGCCCACGCCCGGTATCCTCGCGGTATCTGTGTTGCTGGGCGCCGACATCGGCACTGTGATTTTGTGGGGTCTCGTGTGCTCTGTCATCTCCTTCGCAGTGTGCTATTTTGTGCTTACCCCGATCTATTCCAAATGTGAGTACATCGAGCCGCTGGCTTCCTACACCGAGGGCATCGAGGCTGTGGAGGACACATCCTCTGTGGACGCTTTGCTCATCAAGGAAGAGAATACGCCAAAGGCGGCAGCTTCCTTCCTGCCTCTTCTGCTGCCTGCCGTGATGATCGCTGTTGGTTCCATCGGCAAGCTGCTGGTGAGCGAGGGAAGCGGTGCCTACACCTTTTTCAACACTTTCGGCAACACGGTTCTGGCGCTGTTCTGCGGCATCATTGCTGTGGGAATGCTTATATTCGGCCGCAAAAAGAAGGTTGTGGATAAGGCAAATGTGGACGGCAACGGCTGCAAGGTGAGCGAGAAGAGCAGTTGGTTTGAGATCGTGATGAACAACTGGGTCGGCCGTGCGCTCAACATCGCCATCAGTGCTCTGCTCATCACAGCTATGGGTGGCGCCATGGGTGGTATCCTGCGCGAGAATGAGGCGATCCAGACCATCGGCAACGCTATTGCAGCCACCAATTTCCCGGCGATCCTGGTGCCGTTCCTGCTGGCAGCCATTTTGATGACGGTCTGTGGTTCCATGACGACTGCCTCCATGACGGCCGCTGGCCTTATGGCAGCACTGGTTCCCGTGCTGGGCATGAGCCCGGTGGTGGCCGCTCTGGCCATTGGTGCGGGTTCCATGGTGGGCTGGCATGTGAATAACAGTGGCTTTTGGATCTTCACTTCCCTGTATGGCTTTGATACAAAGCAGGGCCTCAAATACTTCACCACCACCAACGCTCTGGGCGGTATCGTAGCATTTGCGGTGCTGGCTGTGCTGACGATGGTCGGCTTGGTGGCATAAAAAGGCAAGAGTCGCCGGTGCGGCCCCGCTGCTCTGCCGGCAGGGGCGGAAGAACGGTGGCTGCAGCAAAGCGGCGGCCGGGATGTCCGGGCGCCGCCTTGCGCTGTTTTTCCGGCGTGCTGTTGCTGCCGGGAGAGGGGTGCGTGGAGCATTTGCCTGTGTATGGACGTATACGGCTGCGGCCGTATTGATGCAGAGGAGGAGAACATGATCAATGCATTTCCGAAAAGCAGGTGTGTCGCCTGGACGGGCGGCGCTGTTTTGGGCGCAGCGGCAGGCATTTCTGCCTGGCTGTATATGGCGGGCCGTGCGGCCTCGCTCTTCAACAGGGCAATCGTCGCGCTGCTGGCCGCCTTTATCGCTGTGAATATCGCATTGTATATAGCCCGGCTCATGGCCGCGCGGGAGTATCAGAAACGCCTTCTGCTGCTGTATGAAGCACTCGACCCGTCGGCTTTCCTGCAGGCACTGCTGCCCCTGCGGAAAAAAAGGATGGATGCTTCCAACCGCTGCACCACGCTGGTGCATATTGCCAACGGATATCTCTACGGCGGTCAGCCGCAGCAGGCACTGGCGGTGCTGGAAGATGTGCAGCCGCCGGAGAAGGCGCTGGGGATGCGGGGTCTTGTGGCCGGCAACAAAGCTACCTGCTTTCTGGCGGCGGGCGAGATGGATCGGGCGCAGACAGCCATGGACGAGCTGCGGCGCATTGCAGCAGACAGGAGCTGCAAAAAGGAATTCGTACAAAAGGCGCGCCATACGCTGGGCTATCTGCAGCTCTGCATGGATATTGCCCGGGGAAGGCACGCAGATGTGGGAGCGCTTCAAAAGGATTTTGAGAGCAGCCGTGCACCGCTGCACCGGCTGGATGTGCAGTACCGTATCGCACTGGCGCTGCGCCACAGGGGCGACCGGACAGGCATGGAGAAAAGCCGCGAATATCTCCTTGAGAACAGTGGCGGTACCTGCTACGGCGAGCTTGCGCGTGCACTTTGATACCTGTGAGCGATATAAAAAAGCAAGGCCTGAGGCTTCACTGCCCCGGGCCTTGCGGTCTTATCGGAAAGTTTATTTTTTCCACACCATCATTTTCTTCGTGGCCTTGTAGATATGGTTGTGTCAAAAACTTTTCGCACTTTGGTTTGCAGACCCTGACATGAATGAAGTCAGCCGGTAATGGAGGCATTCTCAATGGCATCCCTTAGGTGCTTCATGTTCATGTAATTCCTGTTGCCCCACTGGACACCGGCCACATTACATTGCGCAGCCGTGCGCAGACTGGCATGGGGCAGATTTACCATTCGGGAAACTGCCCACCCTACGGTTGTGGCGACGAATTTCCCGGTTCAGCCTCTCAATGGCATTGTTGATGTGGATGCGTGCCCAGTGTTCGCTGGGGAAGTCGCAGCAGGCAAGCGTCTCCTCAATGCTCTCCTCCGCCTTTTTGATGGCTTCTTTCAGCTTCATGGAAGTTCCTCCACCATGGCCCGGGCCTTTTCCTAAATGGTGTCTACACAAGATTAGGCTGAAACGGCACACCAAATAGCAATGCAACGAATTTGTACTGCTGCCAAAAAGGATGCTGTATTTTTTGCGTGTCGAGTGGCAATACCACGCCAGTATTTCAAGTGCAGAAAAGCATTCCCCAACAAATGACGAAGCCGATACAAATAACGGCCATACTTCCGCTGTTATCTGCGATCTCGTTTGATCGGAATGACGACGTTCATCCCAGCACCAGCAGCATAAGAAATAATCGGGTTGGTGCCATGACCACGATCAGTCAATAATGTTTCCGCAGCTATTCCCCCAATCAGGTGAATAGCTTCTTGGCAATCAGCTCGGATACCCTCTGCAACATGTACTCGGACCGGCATACCATTTGCATCCACGGCAAGGTGAATCTTGGTATTGAGTCTCCTTTTGTACGACTCATGTCCTGATTACCGCTTTTGGCTTCTGCTGCATGTGGATGTACCTTACAGTGGCTGACATCAATCATCGGCCATTCCAAATCAGGCTCATCTGCGAAAATGCTGATATACAGTACCCCATTTCCCGTAGCACGGCGGCAACCCCCGCCATGTGCTCCTGTGTGTAAAATCCAAAATACGCCATTGATAGACCGCCGGTTATCTTGTGCTGTGCCGCCCCCATTGCCCTCGCTGTCCTGAACGATGAGGCGCCAGCAGATTCCATACCTGATCACAGCTGTCATGGCGTTGTTGTTCATTGCTCATAGGAACACCTCTTTCTGAGCTATTGGCCTATTTTACCACATTACTCGTGTAAACACTATTTAGGAAGAAGAAATGCTGCCCTCTTTCCCTTTGTTTGGAAGTATGATAGAATAAGCGGGAAATTTGGATAAAGCCGGGATGTTGTATATGAGTCTCTAATCAACAGACCATCGATTTTGATGAACAGATGAATACAAACGCTGCACTCGACCTT
>OGEN01001379.1_pt1 | contig 16274 bp, 18 predicted proteins | sample 1570671 | NCBI WGS metagenome assembly OGEN01 (sample SAMEA2582128, study PRJEB24529) | metagenome | biome: Human gut stool | place: China | collected 2011
TTTTTAGTATAAGGAGCAGATATGAAGAAGAAAATAAAAAGTGCAGTAATAAGTATAGCAGTTATAGCGGTATTATTATTGTCAATTCTAATAGGGGTTAAGAATGGTACGCTAGGTAAGCTGACAAAAGAAATGCCGACACTTGCAACAAGTCAGACAGAGACGGAGAAGTCAGCAGAAAACGAGTCTGAAAAAATGAAAGCAGTAGTAACTCTGCTAGGGTAAGAAATTCTAGAAAAAGAGATATAGTAAATATAGGACAGGAGTTTGAATTAATAGATTGGGATATAAGGTATGGATATGATGAAAATAATAGAGATACATATAATGTTTTCAATGTAACCGTAAAGTCAGTAGATATATCAAGAGAATGTGATTTTGATATAAACAGTATTGATTATGGCTTGACAAATAAAAAAGACAGCATGGATGATAATAATAATTTCGTATCAGATTATTATTATGTAACTGTGAAAATAAATGTTAACAAAGATATTAATGATCATGATGTACCTCCAGATGGAGAAATTAGTTCGTTTAAGACAGTATGGTTTATAGGGGAAATAGATAGTGATGGAATATTACAGCGTATTAGTAATAGTGGAGCTGTTGGTTCAGATGTACTTGATAAGCATGGAAATGTATATTTTGAAAAAGGAGAAACTAAAACAATAACATTGTATTTTTTAATAACTGACGAAGAATTTGAAAGTGAAACATTAGCGATAGATTTTCATATTGATGGGTCACCAGATAAAGGAACATTAGCAATCGTACATGAACCAGAGACAAATTAGATAGGGCATTTTCATGAAATATTTACCACTTGTGTCAAAAAACGACCGCTTGTGCATGGACTATTGAAATTGATAAATATAAAAGATACATTGAAGCAGACAGGTACTTATTTATGTATCTGATTAAAATCAAAGGAGGATTTCTTTATGGATTTAAAGAAACTAACAGGAAAGCTGACAACAATAGTTGCAGCAGGAGCAATGGTGATGTCAATTGGTGGTGGTGTAGTGTGGGCTAATAATTGCACAGATCATTATGCACGTATGTCATTTGATGAGGTTTCAGGTAATTATCTGAATTATACGGAAGGAAGAGATAAAGAAGATACATCTTGTGGGTATATAAGAGGAACATATGCTTCCAATGGCTATTCATTTAATGCAACACTTGTTGGTTCAGATGGTAATCATTCTCATAATTATTATGAGGATTTTGATTTGATTGATTATGATGTTTTTCCAGGTAATGAGATATGGATGTACAATTATGTCAAGGAAAACGGATATAATGGAGCTGCAATGAAGTGTGAGAGTAATACAGGAACTGAATATTCAGTTGAGTTTTTATGGAGTCCAGATAGTGTTTAAAGTCTGATTAAGTTGTTTGTAAAAAGAGGTTGTATATCAGATAATGGATATACAATCTCTTGATTTGAAAAGGAAATATCATGAAAAAAAGAATAAAAAGTGCAGTGATAAGTATAGTTATTATAGCAGTATTATTATTGTCAATTCTAATAGGGGTTAAGAATGGTACACTAGATAAGCTGACAAAAGAAATGCCGACACTTGCAACAAATCAGGCAGAGACAGAGAAGTCAGCAGTAAATGTAAAAAATGATTCTACAGAAACTAAACCTTATGAAGGAATAGAGGTTGCTGAATATGGAGAAGAGTTCGAAGTAAGACTGCATATTATGACAGCCGGTAAATATGATGAAAATGATAGAAGCACATATAACATATTTCATGTAAGAGTTAATGATTGTAAGATATCGAGACAGTGTGATTTTGATATAAATAGAATCGATTATGGCTTGACAAAAAAGAAAGATAGTATGGATGATAATAATAATTTTATATCAGATTATTACTATGCAGCAATAGAATTAGAAATAACTAAGGATTTTGATGATAACGAATCAATTGATGAATATGATAATGTTTTTCAGACTCATTGGTATATAGAAAGTTTAAATGATGATGGAACACATCCGCCTATTAAAAATGCTGGAACGGTTGGCTCTGATGCAGAAGCCAATCAAATGGGAAAAACGTATTTCAGTTTTGAAAAAGGCGAAACAAAAAAATTAATATTATATTGTATATTTACAGACGAAGAGGTTGAAAATGACACAATTGCTTTGAGTTTTCATGATAGGACATCACCATATATAGGACCATTAGCAATCATACATGAACCGGGAGGAGAAAATGAATAAATTAATTAAAATAGAATTGGAAAGAGCATTTAAGAATAAGATGCTTATAATATCTGTAGTAATAGGATTAGTTATTGTTGGATTTAATATATGGAACGAGATTATTCCAGCAAGAAAAACATTAGATAAACTGCTTGAGATGGGGAAATACAGCGGTATACAGCTTCCGGGACTATATATGAAGTGGATGGGAGTAAGACCGGGGTCTTATGTATTTCTTTATTACTTTATTATGCCGCTGCTGACAGCATTGCCATATTCTATAAGCATATTGATGGATGTGAAAAAGCATTATGTTAATAATATATTTACAAGAATTGATAAAAAGAAGTATTACAAAGCGAAGCTTTTTGCCCAGTTTATAGTAGGCGGTTTTGTGGCAAGCTTTCCGCTTGTTATATCATTTGTTGTGACAGCTATGATTTTGCCGGCTTTTAAGCCCGAATCGGTCAGCTCACAGTTTAATTTCTCGAAACTGTCAGTTTTTGGAGATTTATTTTTCAAAGCACCGTTTGCAATGGCTGTTATAGTATTTTTATTTGCATTTGTGGGATTTGGACTGATTAACTGTATTGCATACATATTTGCAGACCTTGTAAATAACAGGTTTATGGTCGCACTTACACCATTCATGATGTATTTCTTTTATTATATTGTTTGTTCATCTATTGGAAGAGATGGCCCTATGGAATATCTGACAGCATCCAAACTGCGTTATTCTGAACTGAAATTTATGATAATTGATATGGTGATGTTAATAGTGCTGATAACAGTATCGTATTTTGTACGAAGCAGAAGAAAGGATGCAATCTGATATGAAGAAGAAAATATTAATAATAGCGTTAGTATGTATATTGGCGGGAGTGGCAGCGTTCTATATAGTTAAAGTCAATAAGATGTATCCACAGGGAAGTGTAACTGAATATGAGCTTAATGAATCGGTTGAATTGAATGGATATTCGGCATCTGTCAGCAGTTATAAGGTTATGTCAATTGAAGATTTTTTGAATGAGTATGGAATTGATAAAAGAAAAGACATAAGTGATGAGCAGGATGATTTATATGTGATGGTTGCTGAATGTACTTTAGATATAACGGGAGAGATGAAAGGATTTCCTTATGCAGATATCAGACTGGCATCGGGAGCTTTCTCTCAGGGAGTATCTAATGATTATATAAGAGATATTAACAAAGATGTTAATTTTTCTAAATTTGAGCAGGGGACAAGCATTACTGTAGATATACCTTTCCTTATCCACAGCATATCATTTCCTCACAGCATAAATGCTGATAAGCTGAATAAAGAAGAATGGCAGTTGTATTTCTCAGTAACTCCGGGTAAGTATGTGAGAATGGGTAAATAATATGTGGAATGAATTAAAAAGAAGATATGTTAATACAGAAATGCTGTTCTGGCTTGCAGGAGCAGTTATTTCACAGGAAGTTCTGCTTACAATTTTCTTAAGGTCTTTACAAAGAAATGCGTCGGGAACACCGTGTGTATTAGATGTATTGACCTGTATGTCACAGAATTATGTATTTCCTCTTATGATGATTATAGCATCTGTCTGCAATCAGAGAATGATGAAATGTGACAGAAATCCAATGATAATTCTGAAATACAGTTCGAGAGCAGGAATATATCTGTGGCAGAGTATCTGTACGATAGTGTATTCGGTAGTGCTGTCGTTAATATATGAACTGGCTGCAATTGCATATGCAGCAACTAAGTTTGATGTGTTTTTTAACTGGAACAGTTATTCAAGTTATAAATTAATGAATATGGATGTATTGCCGGCAGGTCAGGTAACAGGTATGCAGGTAATGTTTGTTTACTGGATATTAATGGCTTTGATGATTGCAATAACATGTTTTATAGGAATTATATTTGAAATAATATTTTCGTCAGATGTTATATCAGGTGTGGCTGTTATTATATTTGCAGGAGTAGATATATTTATACCGCTTACCTACCATAAGCTGATTATATTCGGGGCTGCATGGTATAGTTACGGAGAGTGCGCCAAAAAGCTTGGCATAGCTGCTTTAATTATGGCTGTTCTGATTATTGCAGGTCTTATTCTTCAAAGAAAGCGTGAGTATTATGAATACAAAAAAGAAGATGAGTAACAAAAGTATAAGAGGCGTTATATGGCATGATATTGAAAGAGGTTTCTATGCTGACAGATTCAGATATTTAATTGCTGCTCTTATGCTTGCCGGAGTGCTGATAATATTAGGAAATCATGAATTTGGAATGATGGATACGATATTCTTTATTCAGGGAGGCTATGATCCTGTTCTTATTATTAAGGAGGGAAAGATTGTATTTCCTTTTGTATGGATGCTGATTCAGTTTCTTGTGCCATTCATGATATACAGTTATTGCAATGATGACTGTGAAGGCGTAGGGATTGATTTTCTTATGAAATGCAGAAGCAGAAGATTATGGTGGAACAGTAAATGTCTGTGGAACTGCCTGACTGTGCTTTCTGTATATGTAGTTCAGTATGCAACAGCATTTGTATATGGATTATGTAATGGAAACCTGAGTATGAAGGTTAATTATGAGCTTTTTGAAAAGATTAGTAATAAGTCTGTCCCGGATAATACGGCAAATGTGTGGATTATAGTGTATATGCTTGTAATGCCGGTTGTTGTTTCTTTGGTAACAGCACTGGTTCAGATGACAATCTCCATGTTTACGAATCCGATGATTGGCATGCTCGCAGTTATGGCATGGAATGTTATGTCAGTATTTATGAACAATCCGCTTATGATAGGAAATAATTCTATGGTGGTAAGAAGCAGTGTGTATAATGCACAGAGAATACAAGTATGGCAGTCGGTCGCAGTATGCCTTGTCGTGTATATTGTTGTGTATGTGGCCGGAATGATTGGATTTAATAAAAAAGATATTCTTGTGAGGGAGGATTAAAAAATGTATATTAAAATAACAGATGTTAATAAGACAATAAAGAAAGCACCAATATTAAGGGATATCAATCTGGAATTCACAGGTGGAAAGGTATATGGATTAAGAGGAAAGAATGGTTCGGGAAAGACTATGCTTATGCGTGCAATATGCGGGCTTATTACTCCGGATTCAGGAATAATTGATATTGATGGAAAGATACTTGGAAAAGATATATCTTTTCCGGAAAGTATAGGCGTGTTAATTGAGAATCCTTCATTTATAGGTAATTATACAGGGCTTAAGAATCTTAAGGTGCTGGCATCTATTCAGAACAGAGTAAGCGATGAACAGATTAGAAAGGCACTTAAGGATATAGGACTTGACCCTGATGATAAGAGAACTTACAGAAAGTATTCTCTGGGAATGAAGCAGAAGTTAGGAATTGCGGCAGCAGTTATGGAAAATCCTGATATTATTATTCTTGACGAGCCGATTAATGCACTTGATGATGTCAGTGTTGAGAAGGTTCATGATATATTAGAAGAACAGAAGAAAAGAGGAGCGGTAATAATTATTGCATGTCATGACAAGGAAGAACTTGACCAGTTATCTGATGAGATAATAGAGATATCAGATGGCAGAATTATCAATAAAACCTGTTAATAGTATCATTACATAGTACCGGAGTAATGTTACAAAATTGTAATGTTCCGTAATATTGAACAAACGACACCGGATTAGTTAAGTGGTAAAACATAATTAATCTAAATGAAAGGAATTAATTATTATGGAAACAATACTTAAGATTGATAACATTGAAAAGTATTATGGAAACAAATCAAGCCTTACCAAAGCGATTGACAATATTTCGTTTGAGGTTGGAAAGGGAGAATTCGTTTCTATAATGGGAGCGAGTGGTTCAGGAAAGACGACTCTTCTTAACTGTATATCAACACTTGATAAGGTGACTACAGGTAAGATATATGTCGGAGGCAATGAAATTACCCAGTTAAAAGGTAATAAGCTTAACAAGTTCAGAAGAGAGGAGTTAGGCTTTATCTTTCAGGACTTTAATCTTCTTGATACTTTAACAGCATTTGAAAATATTGCACTGGCACTTTCTATACAGAATGTTCCGGCAAGGGAGATTGAATTAAGAGTAAGACAGACTGCAAGAGAGCTAGGTATTGAAGATGTATTAAACAAATATCCTTATCAGATGTCAGGAGGACAGAAACAGAGAGTGGCAAGTGCAAGAGCCATTATTACTAATCCAAAGCTTATTCTTGCTGATGAGCCTACAGGAGCGCTTGATTCAAAGTCATCAAGGATGCTGCTTGAGAGCTTTAATTTTCTTAATACTGAGCTTTTGGCAACTATTCTTATGGTAACGCATGATGCATTTACAGCAAGCTACGCAGGCAGAGTGATATTTATCAAGGACGGTAAAATCTTCAATGAGATACGTAAAGGTGAATCTACAAGAAAAGAATTTTTTGATAAAATCATTGATGTTGTGACATTGTTAGGAGGCGACCTTAATAATGCTCTTTAAGATATCATTAAAGAACATCAGGAAGAGTTTAAAGGATTATACCGTCTATTTCTTCACTCTTATTCTTGGTGTTGCAATATTCTATGTGTTTAATGCAATTGACAGCCAGAGCGTTATGCTTGATGTAAGAGCAAATGTGATGGATATTATCAAGCTGATGAATGACATGCTTTCAGGAGTAAGCGTATTCGTATCGTGCATACTTGGATTTCTGATTATATATGCAAGCCGTTTTCTTATTAAAAGACGTAATAAGGAGTTTGGCATATATCTTACACTTGGAATGAGCAAGAGAAAGATTTCAGTGATTCTTTTCTTTGAGACACTGCTTATCGGCATTGTTTCACTTGTGGCAGGGCTTGTTATTGGTACAATCCTTTCACAGTTTATGAGCGTGATTGTTGCTAATATGTTTGATGCTGATATGACTAAGTTTAAATTCATATTCTCAATGAAGGCATGTATCAAGACTTTAATATATTTTGCAATTATGTATGTGTTAGTTATGATATTTAACACATTCAGTATTAGCAGATGTAAGCTTATTGATCTTCTCAATGCAGGTAAGAAAACTGAGAAGGTTACCATGAAGAACCCGGTTGTCTGCACAATAGTATTCGTCATAGGTGTTGGTATTCTTTCTTATGCATACTGGATGGTTACAAGGGGTGTTGAGTCAATAAATATTATTAATAAAATAGGCGTTCCTATTGCACTTGGCTGTGTCGCTACATTTTTAATATTCTGGTCTGTTTCAGGCTTTATGATAAGAATATTCACAAGTATTAAGAGTGTGTATTATAAAGGTGTGAACAGCTTTGTGTTAAGGCAGTTCTGCAGCAAGATTAACACTACTGTATTCTCGACAACTGTTATATGTATCATGCTTTTTATTACAATAAGCGTGCTTTCTGCAGCACTTTCAATGAAGGATTCGCTTTCAAAGGATCTGGACAGTATGTGTCCTGTTGATGTACAGCTTGCAAAATATTCATATGATGCGATGAGCGAGGCATATGCCACATCACAGAATATGAATGAAAAAGACAGGGAAATGCTGGAAGATTCCAAATTAAGTATAATAGAAACGCTTAATAACAGTGGATTTGATGCACAGAAGTATTTTAAGGATGTTGTTGAATATAATATATACAACACCGGATTGACAGTTAAAGATACATTAGGGGATATTAATACAGATGATTATCAGTTTATGGCAGATGCTATTATGCCGGTAATGACTATTGGCGATTATAATTCTGTTGCAAGACTGTATGGTAATAGTACGTATGAACTTAATGACGATGAATATATTATAGTGGCAGATTATAAGAACATGGTTATGATTAGGAATCAGGCATTAAAGAAAGGAATTATATTATCTGTCAATGGAAAAGAGTATAAACCAAGATATAATGAATGCAAGGATGGTTTTGTAAAGATTGGTGTTCAGAATATGAATGATGGGATTCTTGTTGTGCCTGATAATGCGGTAAAACCACAGCAGGTACGCAATATGGGGCTTAGTGCTGACTATAGGGCAGACACTAAGGAAGAAAGATATTCTATTGAAACACAGTTAGACAATTTAATGAAAAATATATCATTTAAAAAGAGCTTCATTAGCTGGAATTCCAGAATTGACCTGGCTGAAAGCAGTGTCGGGCTTGGAGCGTTAGTTACATTTATTGCCTTATATTTAGGAATTATATTCCTTATAAGCAGTGCAGCAATTCTTGCGTTGAGAGAATTGTCAGACAGTGCAGACAATAAGGAACGATATGGAATGTTAAGGAAGCTTGGAGTTGATGAGAGAATGATTGATATGGGGCTTTTTAAGCAGATTGGAATATTCTTCGCATTTCCGCTGATTCTCGCACTTATACATTCTGTGTTTGGAATTAAATTTATTAACATAATTCTTGCAACTATGGGAATGAGTTCAATGGCAGCATCTATCGGGCTTACGCTCGCATTCGTTGCAGTTATTTATGGTGGATATTTCCTTATAACTTATCTGTGTAGCAGAAGCATTATAAGACCTGTAAGATAAGTTTTTCATTATTTCATTGTTTTTTTAATATGTTTCTGTTATAATCTTCACATAGAAGTTGTTCGTGAACAACATGGAGGAATTTAATATGGAAACTAATATTTTGATAGAGAGTGGAACTAATGAGTTAGAGGTTCTTGAATTCACAATAGGGAATAATCATTATGGTATTAATGTTGCCAAGATTAAAGAGATTGTGCCATATAGTCCGGTTACACCGGTTCCGAATGCACATCCTAGTGTAGAAGGAATATTTATGCCAAGAGATTTGATGATAACAGTTGTAGACCTTGCTAAGGTTATTAAAAGTGCTCCTTCAGGAGATATTTCGAAGGATATGTTTATTATAACTAATTTCAACAAATTGAATGTTGCTTTTCATGTACATACAGTTGTTGGAATCCACAGAGTATCATGGGCTGATATTATTACTCCGGATACAACAATAAGTACTGCTGACAATGGAATTGCTACAGGAATTGTTAAGATTAACGGTCAGCTTATTATTATTCTTGATTTTGAACGTATTGTATCAGATATAAGTCCGGAGACAGGTCTTAAGACTTCTGATATTCTCAAGCTTGAGGGCAGACCAAGAAGTGAAGCACATATTGTCATAGCAGAGGATTCACCTCTTCTTATTAAGCTGATATCTGATTCACTTGTTAAATCAGGTTATGATAATCTTACATTATGTCATAATGGTCAGGAAGCATGGGATTTTATATCAGATGCCAAGGCAGGAAAAGTACCACTTGATATAGACTGTGTTATCACTGATCTGGAGATGCCACTTATGGATGGCCACAGACTTACAAAGCTTATTAAGTCTGATGACAAGTTAAAGAATATTCCGGTTGTTATATTCTCATCACTAATTAATGAACAGATGAGAGCAAAGGGAGAATTACTTGGTGCAGATGTCCAGTTGTCAAAGCCAGAAATCGGACTGCTTGTATCAGAAATCGATAAATTACTTAGATAATTTTCTTCATTTTACACTTCCTCTTATGGGACGCCGCCTGACATGGGCGGCGTCCCTTTTTGCGCGGGCAGCGATGAGAGAACCTATATAAAGTTCACAGTTGTGCTTGCACAAACTGTGAACTTTATATAGGTTCTCGAGGAGCGCCGCGACAATGCCGGAACGCAGTTCTGGCATATCGCTGCCCGCGCAAAAAGGAATCTTGAGGGGCGCCACCTGTGCAACATACTGAAGCAATGACAACATTCAAAAAAGATGTTATAATCACATAGTTATGAAATGGAGGTACTTATGATTTATAATGATTTAATTGATGATATAAAGAGTGCTGATTATGTACTTTTTGGCTTGGGGAAAGAAATATATTCTTCTGATGATACAGAAATATATGACAATCTGAAAAAGCTGTTTGCATCTATGGAACATGTGAATTACTTTATTGTGTCTACTGATAAAGCTGGTACGATCAGGAATGGTGGACTTAATGAAAGAAGAATTGTCTGTCCGGTCAATGAAAATAATGCTGAAGAAGAGGAGAAACAGTGGGATTTCTACAATAAATGGCTGTCATCCTCACTTGCAAAGAAGCTGGTTATTGTGGAACTGGGAGAAGATTTTTCTAACCCTAATGTTATAAGATGGCCATTTGAAAGAATTGTGATGATTAATCAGAAGGCTAAGATGTATCGTGTTCACAGTACATTTTACCAGATTCCTAAGGAAATCGGGGACAGGGCATGTGCTTTTGAGATGAATGGAGCACAGTTTATAAAAGAACTTGTAAAATGTTGTTAATAATCAATATTTATGATAATATTTTAGTATATTTTGATTGGATGGGAGGTAAGAATTTTGGCTGATAATGAACAGCAGGATGATTATCTTAGTAATATGCTTAATGCGCTGAATGAAAAGGAACAGGAGAGCCAGTCTTATAATGATCCAGAGACAATTGCAAGGCAGGCTAAAGAGAAACTTGAGGCTGAGAATGCTGTTAAAGAGGCTAATGAGCCAGAGCGTGAAGCTGATGCAGACGCTAAGTTAGAGGCGCTTCTTGATAATACTCCGCTAGAAGAGGCAGCGGGGGCAAAGTTGACATCAGATGATAATTCAGAACTTTCAGATGACGATATGAAAAGACTTATGAATATGAATCTTGATGATATTATTGATGATGTTAAGTCAGACAGTGCGTCTATAGATGATCTGTTTGGAAGTTCTCCTGATAAAGAAACAGAACATAATGGAAAAAGTGCTGATACTCAGGCACAGACGATTAGTGCAGATGATAAGAAAAAGTTAAAACCACAGAAAGAAGGTTTTTTCAAGAAGATTAAGAAAGTGTTCTTTGACAGTCTTGAGGATGATACAGAAACTGCAGAGAGTGCATCAGAAGCTGTGGGAGAGAAAGAAAGTATAGAAGAGAATGTAGTAAAAGATTCATCTGATAAAGGAAAAACTTCATCTGGAAATGAACCTAAAGATGAGAATGAGCAGATTATAGAAGATGTGTTCGGAAACAAGAGTACGCTTGATGAGTCACAGGTTCCTAAGAAAGGCTTTTTTGCAAGACTTAAGTACAGGCTTGAACAGATGAAAGCAAAGCACATTGAAGAGGAGAAGGCTGAGGAAGAAGCTGAAAGACTTGAAGAAGAAGAAAAGCAGAAGAATAAGGAATTAAAGAAAGCTGCGGCAGCAGAGAAGAAAGAGCAAAAGAAGCAGGCAGGAGAGGCTAAGAAAGCACAGAAGGCTAATAAACCTAAGAAGGTAAAGCCTAAGAGGGTAAAGAAACCGAAAGAACCACCTAAACCGCAGGATATTCTTAAGATAAAGCCTGTTTCGATTGTTATGCTTGTATTATTTGTGGCGGGTGTTTCGGTACTTATAAGTGTTTTAAGTTCAGGCTTTTATTATAACAACAGTGTTTCTCAGGCTAAAGATTATTACAGCAATGAGCAGTATGAGAAGGCATATGATAAGTTAAGCGGAATAAAGCTTAATGGCAGTGATAAGACTCTTTATGAGCAGGCTTCAACAATTATGTATGTTCAGAAACAATATGATTCATATGAGAATTATATGAAGCTTAACATGAAGACAGAAGCACTTGACAGTCTTATTAAGGGAGTGAACAGATATAATAGTCTTCGTCCGCAGGCACAGGAGTTAGGCATTGATAATAAGTTTACTGCTGTATATAAGCAGATAGTATTGGCTTTACAGGATACATTTAAGATATCTGAAACAGAAGCAATAGGATTATCATCAATGTCAGATACAGATTTTACTAATTATTATTACAGAATAGAAGAATACGGAAAGGCAGTACAATGATAGCAATTATCGATTATGACGCAGGGAACTTAAAGAGTGTTGAAAAGGCTCTGGTATCATTAGGAGAGGAAGTTTTAGTCTCAAGAGATTCAAGTGCAATCTTACAGGCTGATAAGGTTATTCTTCCGGGAGTTGGTTCATTTGGTGATGCAATGAACAATCTAGATAAGTTCGGACTTGTTGATACTATTAAGAAGGTGACAGGTAATGGAACACCATTCCTTGGAATATGTTTGGGATTACAGCTTTTATTTAAGGAAAGTGATGAGACTCCGGGAGCAGAGGGTCTTGATATTCTTCCGGGAAAGATATTAAAGATTCCTGCTAAGGATGGTTTCAAGATTCCGCATATGGGATGGAATTCTCTTGATATTAAGCCTGAAGCGAGACTTTTTAAGGGACTTGAAGGTAATCCATATGTGTATTTTGTACATTCTTATTATCTTAAGGCAGCAGATGAGGGAATTGTGGCAGCAACTACGGAGTATACTACACATATTCATGCTTCGGTTGAAAGCGGCAATGTGTTTGCATGCCAGTTCCATCCTGAAAAGAGCAGTGATGTAGGACTTAAGATATTAAAGAATTTTGCGTCATTATAATTGCTAAAAGGAGTTGCTGATGTTTACTAAAAGAATTATACCATGCCTTGACTGCAAGGATGGAAGAGTTGTCAAAGGAACTAATTTTGTTGATTTAAGAGATGCAGGGGATCCTGTAGAGGTTGCATCAATGTACGATAAATCAGGTGCAGACGAACTTGTATTTCTTGATATTACAGCTTCAAGTGATGGAAGAAACACAACTGTTGATCTTGTAAGAAGAGTGGCAGAAAGAGTGTTTATTCCGTTTACTGTAGGCGGTGGAATACGAAGCACAGATGATTTTAAGGTACTTTTAAGAGAAGGGGCTGATAAGATATCAATTAATTCGGCAGCTATTATGAATCCGCAGCTCATATCTGATGCAGCTGATAAGTTTGGAAGCCAGTGTGTTGTAGTTGCAATTGACGCAAAGAGGAATAGTGATGGTCATTGGAGCATATATAAGAATGGCGGAAGAGTTGATATGCATATGGATGCTGTAGAATGGGCTATGAAGGCAGAAAAGCTCGGTGCAGGAGAGATTCTTCTTACAAGTATGGATTGTGACGGAACGAAAGCCGGATATGATATTGAGCTTACTAATACAATTGCGTCAAATGTATCAATACCTGTAATTGCTTCAGGTGGTGCAGGCGGTAAAGAACATTTTCTTGATGCATTTACTAAGGGAAAAGCAGATGCAGCACTTGCTGCTTCGCTATTCCATTATAAGGAACTTGATATTATGGAGCTTAAGAAATACCTTGCAGATAATGGTATTCCTATGCGTATGTAGGAGGATATGGATATGTCGATGATAGATAATGACTGGCTTCCTGCTATTAAGGAGGAATATTCCAAGCCATATTACAAGGAATTATTTACGTTTGTTAAGGATGAATACAGCAAATATGTTGTATATCCCCCGGCAGATGATATATTTAATGCGTTTCATTTTACACCACTTAGTAAGGTTAAGGTACTGATACTTGGTCAGGATCCTTATCATAATGTACATCAGGCACATGGACTGTCTTTTTCAGTACTTCCTGGAGAGGAAGCACCGCCTTCACTTAAGAATATATATAAAGAACTGCATGATGACTGTGGATGTTATATTCCTAATAACGGATATCTTAAGAAATGGGCCGACCAGGGAGTGCTTCTGCTTAACACAGTACTCACTGTAAGAGCACATCAGGCTAATTCACATCAGGGACACGGCTGGGAGCAGTTTACGGATGCAGTTATTAATGCTGTCAATATGCAGGACAGACCTATTGTGTATATGCTGTGGGGTTCGCCTGCACAGAGAAAGGCATCAATGCTTAATAATTCGAAACATCTTATTCTTAAAGCACCACATCCGAGTCCGTTATCTGCGTACAGAGGCTTTTTTGGATGCAGACATTTCAGCCAGTGCAATGAATTTTTAAAGGCTAATGGGGTAGAACCGATTGACTGGCAGATTGAGAATATATAATACACTTGATTTTTTAACAAATATTATGTATTATCAATTCTGTTTATTATTAAATTAAATAGGAGATAGTATGTTAAAAAAGTATTTGTATATTTTTCTTATTTCTATGGTTCCACTTATTGAGCTTAGAGGTGCAATTCCTGTATCGCAGGGATTCCAGTTACCATTGTTACAGTCATATATTGTGTGCGTAATAGGTAATATGCTTCCTGTACCGGTTATTTACCTTTTTGCAAGAAAGGTTCTTGAGTGGGGAAAGGATAAGAAATATATTGGAAAGTTCTTTACTTTCTGTATTGAAAAAGGACACAAGGGTGGAGAGAAGCTTAAGGAGAAGGCTGGAAGAGGTCTTTTTGTAGCATTATTACTTTTTGTTGGAATTCCGCTTCCGGGAACAGGTGCATGGACGGGAACACTTGCAGCAAGTTTTCTTGATATGGGATTTAAGAAGAGTGTAATAGCAGTTTTGTTAGGAGTTTTGCTTGCAGGAGTGATTATGGGAATCGCAAGTGCGGGAGTATTTACAGCAATCTTTAGTTTTGCATAAGATTATTAATTGACTTAAAATCCAGTATTTAAGCGCTTTTTTGAAGGCTTTGAAATATTTTTTGAAATTTTTTTTAAAAAAATTCAAAAAAGTGCTTGACGGATTCCGATAATTGAGTTAAGATATCATTGTTGCTGCGGTACACAACTGCAAGACAACAAAAGCTATGGCTTGTTGGTCAAGAGGCTAAGACGCCGCCCTCTCACGGCGGAATCAGGGGTTCGATTCCCCTACAAGCTACTATATGTGATACGGAAAGAGTGGGCAGAGATGTCCACTCTTTCGTTCATATATAAGAAAACTGAATACTTTTAGAAAGGGTGAGTACTGCATGGGAAAAAGAGAAAGCTATGAAGCTAAGACAACAGAACTTATACAGCCGGTTGTTGAAGCTAACGGCGTGGAACTTTTTGATGTTGACTACGTAAAAGAAGGCAGCGACTGGTATCTGCGTGTCTACATTGACAAAGAAGGCGGAGTTACTATTGATGACTGCCAGAATGTGAGCAGAGCTTTCAATGAGATACTGGACAGGGAGAATTACATTGATGACCAGTATATATTTGAGGTGAGTTCTCCGGGTCTTACAAGACCTCTTAAGAAAGAAAAGGATTATGAAAAGAGTATTGGCAGAATGATTGAGATTAAATTATTCAGTCCTGTTGATAAATCTAAGGAATATTCCGGGGTTCTTAAGGAATATGATAAAGATACGGTAACAATCAGTATTGATGATGTAACTAAAACATTTGACAGAAGTAATCTGGCTATGATCAGATGGGCATTTGTTGATGAAGTATAATATATTTTTGGAGGAAATTAAAAGCAATGAATAAGGAATTAATTATGGCACTTGATGCTCTTGAGAAGGAGAATGGAATCGATAAAGAGATTATGTTTGCAGCTATCGAGAAATCTCTTATGGATGAGTACAAGGCTGAGTTTGATAAGGCTGATAATGGTCGTGTTGAGTTAGACAGAAGAACAGGCGATTTCCACATTTATTCTGACAGAACTGTTGTTGAGGAAGTTATTGTTCCAGAGAACAGAGAGAATAAGAAAGAAAAATATGTATCAGGTACTGATATTGCATTAGAAGATGCCAGAAAGATTAAGCCTGACTGCCAGCTTGGTGATGTTATTACTGTTGAAGTAAAGTCTGAGGAGTTCTCAAGAAAGGCTGCCAAGAATGCTAAGAATACTATTGTGCAGACTATCAGAGAGCAGGAAAAGAATGCTCTTTATAATGAGTATCATTCTAAGGAGAAGGAACTTATTACAGGTATTGTGCAGAGAGTTGCTGACAATGGTGATCTTACAATTGATCTTGGAAGACTCCAGACAGTTCTTAAGGCTGATGACAAGTTCAAGGATAAGAAGTTTGCACCAGGCGACAGAATTAAGTTATATGTTGTTGATGTAATTAACAGAGAAAAGGGTGGTCCTGTTGTAAGAGTTTCAAGAAAGTCACAGGAGCTTGTTAAGAAGCTTTTTGAAGAAGAAGTTACAGAGATTAAAGACGGCGTTGTTGAAATCATGGGTATTGCAAGAGAAGCCGTCTCAAGAACTAAGATGAT
>OGEN01001388.1_pt1 | contig 16038 bp, 9 predicted proteins | sample 1570671 | NCBI WGS metagenome assembly OGEN01 (sample SAMEA2582128, study PRJEB24529) | metagenome | biome: Human gut stool | place: China | collected 2011
GCCCGACGACGTCGCCCACGCTTCGCTCGACGGCCGCGGGCGGCGCCAGGGCACGTGCCTTGCGGTGCTGCGCCCCGGGTCGACCGAAGAGGTCGCCCGAGTGATGCGGATCGCCCGGGAAGAGAACCTCGTCGTCATCGCCCAGGGCGGCAACACCTCGAACGTCGAGGGGGCGACGCCCTCCCCAGGGTGGCCCGACGACCTGAACCGCCGCACGGTCGTCCTCCAGACCGCCCGCATGAACCGCATCCTTGCCATCGACCCGGTCAACAACACCGCCCACGTCGAGGCCGGGGTGGTGTTGGCAAAGTTGTCGGAAGCGGCCAAGGACGCCGACCGCCTCTTCCCGCTCTCCTTCGCCGCGGAAGGGAGCGCCCAGATGGGTGGAGTGCTCGCCACGAACGCCGGAGGCGTGCACGTGCTCCGCTACGGGAACACCCGCGCGCTGACGTTGGGACTCAAAGTCGTGTTGGCGGACGGCCGGGTGTTGGATCTCACCCGATCACTCAGAAAGGACAACGCGGGCTACGACCTGAAGCAACTCTTCATCGGGTCGGAGGGCACCCTCGGCATCATCACGGAAGCCGTGGTGAAACTCGAACCCCGTCCGCAGTCGAGGACCGTGCTTTGGCTCACGCTCGCCGACTTGAAGGCCGTCGAAGGGCTCTTCACCGCACTGGAGCGCGAGGCCGGCCCCACGCTCACCGCGTTCGAGCTGATCGGGAGAAGCCCGCTCGTGAGCGCCATCACCGTGCGGGGCTTCACGCCGCCCACCGATCCCGCCGACTGGCAGGTCCTGGCGGAAATCTCCCACATGAGGGCGGAGGACGCCGACGCCGCGAACGAGCGCTTGACCGACATGCTGGGTGAGCTGATGGACGCCGGTCTCGTCACCGACGGCGCGGTTTCGCAGAGCGAAGACCAGGCGGACGCCCTCTGGGCGATCCGCGAGGGAATCCCCGGCGCGGTGAAGCGCCAGGGCGGAAACGTCAAGCACGACGTCTCGGTGCCGAGATCCCGCATGGTGGAGGTGATCGAGAGGACGACGGCGGCGCTCCGCGCCGCGGTGCCGATGTCGGAACCCAGCATCTTCGGGCACTACGGCGACGGGAACCTTCACTTCAACGTGGGGGCGGTGGCGGGTTCCCTCACGAAGGCGATCTTCGCTTTTGAAGACGAGATCCACCGCATCGTTCACGACCACGTCTTGGCGGCGGGCGGCTCGATCGCCGCCGAACACGGCGTGGGCGCGATGAAGACCTTGGAATTGGAGCGCACCAAGGACCCGGTGGAGTTGGACCTCATGCGGACGGTGAAGCGCGCTTTGGACCCCGAGGGGCGCCTGAACCCCGGGCGCGTCGTGAGGACGGAAGGGTTCTGACCGCCCCGGAAGGTTGGAACCCAAGGCCCTTCTCTGGGCGGGCCTCTTGCATCCACCCGTCCATCCGGTCATTCGCCTTCGCGCATTTTTCACCCCGTTTCGACGCCGACCGGCCGATTCGTAAATGACTCCTACGGATGGTGTTTTTTCCTGCCCGCGACGTGTAGGATGAGGTGATTTCAGACTCATCCCCCCAAGAGGCCTACACGATGAAACCTCATACGCTCCGCACGCTCCTCGCCCTCACGTCGGCGGGGCTTCTCCTCACCGGCTGTGCGGGGAACGTCGTCGATCCGGCGCCCATCGAGACGGTTCAGGCGAAGGCTCAGACGGGCAAGGCAAAGCAGCCCGACAAGCCGGTCCCGATGTCGGTCGCCACCTTCCAGGCGCTTCGCGGCGACGGCCTCTACTACTTCGACAACGCCGCGCCCTCGCGATTCTTCGTCTCTGAGTCCATCGCCACCAACGGCCGCTGGCCCGTCGAAGAGGAATTCCGCCGCGGCGCCTCCCACGGCTTCACGTGGGGGTCCGGCGCCGCCGCGATTCTCCGGAACGGCCGGGCGTTGGATCCGCAGGCCGCCGAATCCGTCTCGGTCGAGAAGAACGGCGACGTGATCCTCCACTTCAAGAGCGGGAAGAGCTCGAAGGAGACGCTGACGCTTCGGCTCAAGCTCGAGGCCTACGACCTCTCGGGGCTCCCGATCGGCTACTACCTCGTGACGAGGAGCGGCCGCTCCACCCCGGCCGGATACTTCATCGGCGAGCGCTACGTCTTCCCGCAGGGGTCGGTGGGCTACCGCGCGGTGTTGACGACGCCCAAAGACGAGGTGATCGTCCCGACGAAGCAGGCATTTAGCGGCTCTGAAACGATCGAAGCCTTCTCGCAGCGCTTCACCAAAGAGATCCCCTACTGCCTCCGCTACATTCCGGGGAAGCGCTCGGAACCGATCGGCATCCGCTTTGACGAGCCCATTCAGAAGAAGACCGTGAAGGAGAAGGGCAGGACCGTCGAGGCCGCCCAAAAGGGCGAGGTCGAACTCTACGAAGTGAAGAAGGGGACGCTCTTCTGCGCGAAGGAAAAGGAGCGTTCGATCGGCGAAGCCGACTGGAACCTCCGCTGGGTGAACGGCACCCGCACGATTTCCTTCACCTTCCCCGAACACCTCAATCCCGAGGACTACGGGGTCGCGAAGGCGCACCGGGATGCACTGAGGGTCGCTCTGGCGCAGGAGAAGGCCGGGAAGAAGACGAAGTTGGTGCCGGCGCGCCTGTGGTTGGCCGGGAAGCCCATCACCGACTACCAGTGGCGCTTCAACCGGAAGGCCGCGGAGGCGATCGAGGCCGCGCTCAAAGCGACCGAAGAGAAGCGCGAGGCTTGGGAAGCCAAGCAGAAGCGCCCGCAGCCGAAGAACAAGTGAGGCTGAACGGCTGAAGCTTCAGAGAACGACGGGGACGACCGGCATGGGCGTCCCCGTTCTCGTTTGAAATGGGGTCGGCGACTCAGAAGTGGATCGCCTTGATGTGGTAGTGACGGAGCTCCGGCGGGTGCGGTGTCATGAAGTCGTCGCCGTATTCGATCCGCAGGTACCCCTCCGTGTCGGCCGGCACCGGATAACACTCCCCTTCAAACCTCACCTCCTCACGGCGAACAGCCTTCAACTGTTCAGGACGGATCGTCCAGTTGGCGAACGATTCCGACTCGTAGATGAGATGGAAGCCGTCGACAGGACTGCATGTCTTCCTGCGACGCCAAAGCCAGCGAACGGGGTTTCGGACGAGACTCCAAAACCAATAGCCCGGATGCCAACGAGGGAAGGCATGCCGCCCCCTCACCCGTTTGCGCAGAGGGGTCAGCAAAACTTCTCCAGGAGACGCCGCCCTCATGGGGAAGATGTCCAAAAACGGATGCCCCAAACCGTCCGTACCGGTCTCCAACTTTCGCGAGACGTCAAAAACCTTGGTGATGCCGGTCCCCGGCAGGTCCTTCGCGACGAAGGGCGCGGGGAGCAGATGCCGCACCGCATTGAACTTCTCAAACTCCTCCGGGAGCATGATGAGGTCGACGTCGTCGTCCCACGGAATGAAGCCTTGATGACGGACGGCTCCCAACAGCGTGCCGCCGGCCAGGACATAGTTGATGTTGTGCTCGCGGCAGAAGCCGTCGAACACCTTGAGCATGTCTGCGAGCGCGTGCTGCAGCTTCCTCAAGTCCTCATCAGAAAGCACGTTTTCTTCCTCCTCTCTCCGAAAACGCGGCGAGCAACCCGCCCACCAAAACCAATGCGGTGCCGACGAGGGGGAGCATCCCCTCCAAGGGGGCGCAGAGCCCGAGCATGCCCCAAAGCACGCTCCACGCGGCATACGTGATGTTGAGCGCGACGCCCCGGGCCATACCGAGGCACCGCATCGCCTCATACCAAGCCCAGTAGGACACGCCGCCGAAGCAGCCGGCGGCGAGCGCCCAACCCCAATCCAACGTCAAACCGCCTCCCCATGGGAGAACCAAAACGAGAAGTCCTGCCAAGAGGGCGGCGCTCACCGTCTCCCGCACCGCGATCGCCTGAAGCGAGGGCGCCGCGCGCATCGCCTTCGAGGCCATCGCGCCTTCAAAACTCCACCCGAACACGCAGCCGAGTGCCAGAAGAAGCCCCAACTTCATGTGGGGCGTAACGCCCGCATCGGTGCCGAGTCCCAAGAACACGAACCCCAGCGCCGCGGCGCCCACGCCCCACCACGCGCGTGGGGCATGGCGCTCACGCAGAATCACCATCGCCAAGAGAGCCGCCACGACCGGATAGGCCGCCGTCGCGGCGAGTGCGGCGGCCGTCCCCGCAAGCATCACGGCGCCCGCATAGCAGAGCGTGCCGATGACGCTTCCGGCCAAGGCGCCGACACCCAAACCCCGTATCGCCCCCTTCGGGAGTCCCGTCGTGGGAAGAATCCCCTTCGTCACGCCGAGTACGGCGGTCACGGTGACGGCCGCCGAGGCGTCATGCGCCAGGGCGGCCCCCAAGGCCAGCGTGAGTCCGTCCGCCCAAGCAACGCTTGAGGCGGGCTCCATCGCATAGCCCAACGCCAAACCGGATGCCGCCCAAAGGAGCCCCGAGAGAAGGCCGATGATGATGCCGCGCAGACGATGCATGGGATTCACGCCTGACGGCGGCCAAGCATCCGGAAGCGGTCGAAATCGGCGAGGCGCTTCCGGCCGTAGGCCATCGTGCGCCGGTGAAAGCCCCAAAGCGCCCAGACGTAGGAAACCACTGCCTTCGCGCGCTCGACGCGGATGGGGTTGACGTCTCCGTACCGTCGGAGACACTCCATCTGGAACCGCTCGTTGCCGGGATTCTCCGTCAGAAAACTCGCCAAATCCCAGTAGGGAGAGGTGACGGCCGCATATTCGAAGTCGATCAGCTCCACGCTGTCCGGCGTCATCAGAACGTTCTCCGGCACGAGATCACGATGACAAAGCACCTTGGGATCACGGTCCATCTCCTCGGCCCAGGCAAGGATCTCGTCGTGCTCTTCGTCGTCCAGGAGACTCACGCGGGCGGAAGCCTCGTAGCGGAGCACTTCGTCCCGCACCGAGAACTTGGGGAGTCCGGCATCCGGCGGGACGGGAACGGCATGAAGCTTCGCCAACACGGTCATGAGGCGACCGACATCGGCTTCGAAATCCCCGCTTTCGGAGAGAAGCCGCCATTGCCGACGGAAGGGCGAGACCTTGAGGCCGCCCGCGTAGAAGGTTGCGGGCACTGCGTGCGGAAAATCACGCAGAAGCGCCAAGACGCGCGCCTCCACCGTGCGGTCGATCAGGCCGTCCACGCGGACGTTGGGGACGCGCAGCACCTGCTCTTCGCCGTCTACCACGACGAGGAACGTGTCGTTGCTGAGACTCTCAAGGCGCTCGGGCGGGCGCTCGCTGCAGACGACGGCCACCTCCTCAGGGGTCATCACGCCCGCACGGAGAGCGTCGACGAAGGCGTCGATTTCCACCTGAAAGTCGCGCGTCTTCCAAACGCGCACGGGAAGGGGCGGCGTCGCCTGAAGCAGTTCGAGGACGCAGTCCTCCCAAAAGGCGTCCGCACCGCAACCAGCCAACCGCTCGCGGATGCGCTCAGCCTCTTCGGCCCGCCAGTAGGAAACCCCCGAGAGGGACCAGCCTTCGGCGGAATTCTTGCGGACACCGCGAAGGACGCCGCCCTCTTCGATCACTTCCCATTCGGAAGCACCCTTGCGCGTACGCTGCACGACGAAGCCCGACCGCGGACCGTGGAGGCGGAAGTCCTCCAAAATCTCCGTAAAGACGTTGCGCGTCAGGAGAAGGTCGCCGTCGATGATGAAGGTGTCGGCGAAGGCTTTGCCCAAAACCGCCACCGAGCTGTGATTGTTCCTGCGGGCGTAGTCCGGATTGAAGAACGTCCGCAGACCCATGCGCCTCGCCACCTCGTCGAAGGCCTCGTGCCTGTAGCCGGTCACGATCGTGATGTCGCGGATGCCCGCCTCGCGGAGGTAGTGGACGGTGCGCTCCAAAAGCGTCACGCCGCCCACGGGAAGAAGCGGCTTCGGGAGCTGCTTCGTAAAGGGTTGGAGCCTTGAGCCCAAACCCGCACACAAAAGTACGGCTTGGGGCCGCAAGGCATGGTCAGTCACAGCAATTTTTCTCCAAAGGCTTTCGACCAGGCGTTCAACAGCACGTCCGTGCCGTGCGCCCGGAAAGCGGCGGGGTCCGACAATTCCCGACGCCACGCACGTGCGCCGGGGAGCCCCTGCGCCAACCCGATCATGTGGCGGGCCGTCGCACGGATCGCCAACGGGTCGTCGGCGCAATGCGCCTTGAGGTACTCCGTCATACTAAGCACAACATCGTAGCGGCTTTTTTCCATGGCCGCATCACCAAAAAGCGTCTCGTCGACCCCCGTCAGGATCCACGGGTTGTGGTACGCCGCACGCCCCACCATCACGCCGTCAAGCCCTCCGTCGATGAGCCCCTTCGCCGTCTCCACGTCCGCGATCTGACCGTTCGCGACGATCACCGCGTCGGGGAAGGCTTTCTTCAGTTCAAAGGCCCGCTCGCGCATCAGGGGCGGCACCTCGCGGTTTTCCTTGGGCGAGAGACCTTTGAGCCACGCCGCGCGGGTGTGCACGACGAAGACGCGGCAGCCGACCTCGTAGAGGGTCGAGACGAAGTTCGAGACGAAGTCCCAACTGGAGTCGTCGTCGACGCCGATGCGGTGCTTCACCGTGACGGGACGGTCCGTGACTTCGGTCATCGCCTGCCAGCATTCGGCCACGAGCTTGGGCTCCTTCATGAGGCACGCCCCGAAGCTCCCCTTCTGGACGCGCTCGCTCGGGCAACCGCAGTTGAGGTTGTATTCGTCGTAGCCGAAGTCGGACGCGATCCGCACGGACTTCGCGAGATCCTCCGGGTCGGAGCCGCCCAACTGCAGCGCCACGGGGTGTTCGACGTCCGTGAAGCCCAGGAGCTTTTCACGGTTTCCGAAGAGGATCGCCCCGGTCGTCACCATTTCCGTGTAGAGCCGGGCGCGCTTCGAGAGCGAGCGGTGGAAGACGCGGCAGTGGCGGTCGGTCCAGTCGAGCATCGGCGCGACGGTGAAGCGCCAGGCCGAGGGGTCGAGGGGCGTCTGTTGGAGCGTCGTGGGCGTCGTCATGAGAGTGATGAAGTAGATAGTGAAACGATCCCGCATCGCGGAGGGTGCGGGATCGCTGAAAAGAGAGAAGACGGGAGAGGTCTACGGTTTCGTCAGGATTGAGGCGCTTCGGGGAGACCCGGGAGGCGTTCCACGGCGGTCTCGCCGTCGACGTAGACCCAGCGGCCTTCGTGACGCTCGAAGCGGCTCTTCTCTTGAAGCACGAAGAGCCCTTCATCGTCCCGCCCCGTCGCGCGGAAGGTCACCGTCCCGCGGTGGCCCTTCTTCGCGAGCGACGTGCCGAGGATCTCCAGTCCCACCCACTGAACGGGCGTCTCGCCCGGTTCAAAGATCCGGCGCGGGCGCTGCCGGGCGGACCACGACTCCAAGAGATACGTTTCCGCCCCCAACGCATAGGCCGAGTAGCGGCTCCGCATCAGCGCCTCGGGGTCGGGGGCGGCCTCGCCCCCGAAGACGAAGCGTCCGCAACAGTCCGAAAGTGCCCTCCCCGAGCCGCAGGGGCACGGGGCGGACATGTCGGACTCAGGCTTTTGCGTCTCAGGCGAACTCATTGGCTTCGGCGCGGGCGGCGCGCTTGCGTTCGAAGTCCTTGAGGTAGCGCTTACGCAAGCGGATCGACTGCGGCGTGATCTCCACGAGTTCGTCGTCGTTGATGAATTCGACGGCGCTCTCCAGCGTGAGCTTCACCGGGGGCACGAGACGGATCGCTTCGTCGGTGCCGGAGGCGCGGATGTTGGTGAGCTGCTTGCCGCGGATGGGATTCACGACAATGTCGTTTTCGCGGGCGTGCTCGCCGATGATCATCCCTTCGTAAAGCTTGTCGCCGGGGTTGACGAAGAGGCGGCCGCGCTCCTGAATTTTCCAGAGCGCATAGGCGACGGCTTCGCCGTCGTCCTGCGAGATGATGACGCCCGAACGGCGCTCACCCACTTCGCCCTGCTTGATGGGACCGTAGTCGTCGAAGACGTGGCTCATGATCCCCGTGCCGCGGCACATCGTCATGAAGAGGCTCTGGAAGCCGATGAGGCCTCGGGCCGGGATGCGGTACTCCAGACGCACGCGGCCCTTGCCGTCGGGCTGCATGTCCTGGAGGTCGCCCTTGCGGCGGCCCAACTCTTCCATGACGCCGCCCTGGTGCTCTTCCTCGACGTCGACCGTGAGGAGTTCATAGGGTTCCATCTTGACGCCGTCGATTTCCTTCAAGAGGACGCGCGGGCGGGAAACGGCGAGCTCGTAGCCTTCGCGGCGCATGTTTTCGAGAAGAATCGTGAGGTGGAGTTCGCCGCGGCCGGCCACTTCCCAGACGGTTTCGTCCTTCGTCGGGCGCACGCGCATGGCGACGTTCGACTTGAGTTCCCGTTCCAGGCGCTCACGGATCTGACGCGACGTGACGAACTTCCCTTCGCGGCCGGCGAGCGGGGACGAATTCACCTGGAAGTTCATCGTGAGGGTGGGTTCGTCCACTTTGAGCATGGGGAGCGCTTCGGGGCTCTGCGTGTCGGTGATGGTCGTGCCGATCGCGAGCTCTTCGATGCCGTTCACGAGCACGATGTCGCCCGCTTCCGCTTCGTCGACCAACATGCGGTCGAGCCCTTCGAACTTCAGGACCTGATTGATCTTCGCGCGCTTCGGGGTGTCCTCGGGGCCGTTCATGATGGCGACCTCCATGTTCGGACGGATGCGCCCGCGGTGGACGCGCCCGACGCCGATCTTGCCGACGTAGGAGGAGTAGTCAAGCGAGCAGATCTGGAGCTGCAGGGGGCCATCCGGATCGTCGTCACGCACGGGAACGTACTTCAGGATCGCGTCGAAGACGGCGCGCATGTTGCCGATCGCCTTCAATTCTTCAACGTCGGTCGTCTCACCCGCGTAGCCCGAGAGGGCCGAGGCGTAGATCACGGGGAAGTCCAACTGGTCTTCCGTCGCGCCCAGCTTGTCGAAGAGGTCGAACGTTTGGTTCACCACCCAGTCCGGACGCGCGCCCGGACGGTCGATCTTGTTGACGACGACGATGGGCTTGAGGCCCTGGGCGAGCGCCTTTCGGGTCACGAAGCGCGTCTGCGGCATCGGACCTTCGACGGCGTCGACCAGGAGCAGCACGCCGTCCACCATCGACAGCACGCGCTCCACCTCACCGCCGAAGTCCGCATGCCCCGGGGTGTCGATGATGTTGATGTGGGTACCCTCATACTCGACGGCGCAGTTCTTCGCGAGAATCGTGATGCCGCGTTCGCGTTCAAGGTCGTTCGAGTCCATCACGCGTTCGGCCACCTGTTGGTTGGCGCGGAAGGTGCCGGCGCTCTGAAGGAGCCGGTCGACCATGGTCGTCTTGCCGTGGTCGACGTGCGCGATGATCGCAATGTTACGAATGGCTCGGGTCATGGTTTGAAAAAAGTGTTCTGGGTTTGGAGTGTTCAGTGTGCGATGAGGCGCTCGGGGGCGAGAAGGCCGTCCGTAAGCTGCGCGGTGCCGAGAAGACCGCCGTCGGCGTCGTAGACGCGCACGCGGTTCTCCGTCGTGGGGCCCTCGCCCGACGGGGGCGCGAGGCGGATGCGCTGCCCGTTCATGAAGCGGGCGGCGTCGGCAGTTGCCAGGTCGATGCGTTCGAGCGTCGAGAGGAGCGCGTCCGAGGGCGTCAGTTTAGCGCGAAGCGCCGCGAGGGACGCCGCCCGGCAAGCTTCCTTTTGAGCTTCGGTCTGATCCTCAGCTTCGCCCGCGGCTTCGCAGGATCGGGCGATCGTCTCCAACGCCTCCATCGTGACGGCCGCATCGAGCGTGAGCTCTCCCACGCGGGTGCGGCGAAGCGCCGTCAAGTGCGCGCAGGAGCCGAGCTTTCGGCCGATGTCTTCGGCAAGCACCCGGATGTAGGTGCCTTTCGAGACCAGGCAGTCCATCGTGAAGGACGTGCCGTCGAAATCGCGGATCGTGAGTTCGTGGATCGTCACCGGGCGCGGTTGCCGCTCGACCACCTCGCCGCGGCGGGCGATGTCGTAGAGGCATTCGCCGTTGCGCTTCAACGCGGAGTACATGGGCGGCACCTGGAGGATGTCGCCCAGGAAGCTCCGGGCGGCTTCAAGGAGCGCCTCTTCCGTGACGGGCGCCGCCGAGGTTTCAATCACGTCGCCCTCGGCGTCCCCCGTATCGGTGGCTTCGCCCAACTTCACACGGGCGGTGTAGCCCTTCACGGCGTGAAGGAGGTCCGCGGAAAACTTGGTGGCGTTCCCAAAGCAGAGCGGAAGAAGGCCGGAGGCCGCCGGGTCCAACGTCCCGGTGTGGCCTGCCTTGGCGGCGTTCACCATCCTTCTCACGCGCTGGAGCGCGTGGTTCGAGCTCATGCCGACGGGCTTGTCGAGGAGCATCACGCCGTCGACGGCGTCGCCCTTGGGTCTGCGCGCCATCCTCAGCGCTCTCCCGCGGGCGTATCCGCCATGGCGCGTTTGATGAGCGCGTCCATTTCGAAGCCCTTCGCGACGCTCGCGTCGTGCGTGAAGTGAAGGGTCGGCACCGTGTGGATGCGCAGATTCTTGAAAAGATGGTTGCGGAGCATGCCCGCGGCGGCGTTCAGCCCCTCGGCGCACTCTTCGGGCTCGCGCCCCAACACCGTGAAGTAGACCTTCGCGTGGGCGTAGTCCGGGGTCACCTCGCAGCCCGTGATCGTCACGAGGCCGACGCGGGGGTCACGAACCTCCACCGGAATGAGCGCGGCGAGGTCCTTGGCGATCTGATCCGCGACGCGGAGCGCGCGGCCGGGTTTCTTGGCTTTCAATTCGAGTTCCTCAGAAAGAACCGCGCCGGTCCGCTCCGAGGAGCGGGACCGGCGCCGTCCGGATGCGGCTTAGAGCGTGCGGGCGACTTCGGTCACCTCGAAGACTTCGAGCTGATCGAGTTCGCGGATGTCTTCATAGCCCTTGAGCGACAGACCGCACTCGTTCCCGGCCTTCACTTCGCGGACGTCGTCCTTGAAGTGCTTGAGGGAGGCGAGTTCGCCCGTCCAGATGACGACGTTGTCGCGAAGGAGGCGCACCGACGCGTTGCGGCGGACCGCGCCTTCCAAGACGCGGCAGCCCGCGATGTTGCCCACCTTCGGGACGCGGATGATCTGGCGGATTTCGACGAGACCGATCGGGGTTTCGCGGACTTCCGGAGAGAGCATGCCGCCCAGGGCCGCCTTCACGTCATCCACGGCGTCGTAGATGATGTTGTAGTAGCGGATGTCGATGCCTTCGTTTTCGGCGAGCTTACGGGCCTGCGCGTCGGCACGGACGTTGAAGCCCAGGATCACGCCCTTCGAGGCGGCCGCGAGGTTGACGTCCGACTCGCTGATGCCGCCCACCGCGGCGTGCACGACGGAAACGCGCACTTCGTCGGTGGAGAGCTTCGTGAGCGCGTGAATGAGCGCTTCCTGCGAGCCCTGAACGTCCGCCTTGATGATCAACGGGAGCGTCTTCACTTCGCCTTCGCCCACGTCGCTGAAGAGGTTGGCGAGGTTCGTCGCGTGCGCCTTCGCGAGCTTCACGTCGCGGTACTGGCCCTGACGGAAGAGCGCGATTTCGCGCGCCTTGCGTTCGTCGTTGAGCACAACGACTTCGTCGCCCGCACCCGGCACGCCCGAAAGCCCCTGGATTTCAACCGGGATCGAGGGACCGGCCGTGTTTTGGGCCTTGCCGAGTTCGTTGATCATCGCACGGACGCGGCCGAATTCCTGGCCCACGAGCACAACGTCGCCGCGGTGGAGCGTCCCCGACTGAACGAGGATCGACGCCACAGGGCCGCGACCCTTGTCGAGGCGCGATTCGATGACGAGACCGCGGGCGCGGCCTTCGACCGGGGCCTTCAATTCCAGCATTTCGGCCTGAAGAAGGACGTTTTCAAGGAGCTCATCGACGCCCTGGCCGGTCTTCGCCGACACCGGGCAGAAGGGCACGTCGCCGCCCCATTCTTCCGGCATGACTTCGTTCGCGACCAATTCCTGCTTCACGCGGTCCGGGTTCGCTTCGGGCTTGTCGATCTTGTTGATGGCGACCACGAGCGGAACGCCGGCCGCACGGGCGTGCGAGATCGCTTCCTTCGTCTGGGGCATGACGCCGTCGTCCGCCGCCACCACGAGAATGACGATGTCGGTCGCCTGGGCGCCGCGGGCGCGCATCGCCGTGAAGGCTTCGTGACCCGGGGTGTCGAGGAACGTGACGATGCCGCGCGGCGTCTTCACGTGGTACGCACCGATGTGCTGCGTGATGCCGCCCGCTTCACCCGCGGCGACCTTCGCGCGGCGGATGTAGTCGAGAAGCGAGGTCTTCCCGTGGTCGACGTGACCCATGATCGTGACGACCGGGGGACGCGGGAGTTCAGGGAAGTGTTCCTGTTCGGCCAATTCGCCGAGAAGCGCTTCGGGGTCGTCCGCCTTCGCGGCGAAGGCCTTGTGGCCCATTTCTTCGACGACCAACATCGCGGTGTCTTGGTCGAGCATCTGGTTGATCGTGACCATCTGACCCATCAGCATGAGGGTCTTGATCACTTCCGTCGCCTTGACGCTCATCTTGTGGGCGAGGTCGGCGACCGAGATCGTCTCGGGGACCTGCACTTCGCGCACGATCGGTTCCTGCGGCTGTTGCGGCATCGGCTCACCCTGACGGTGACGGTCCTGGCTGCGGCGGCCGCGCGCGGTGCGGAAGCCCTGCGAGTCGTCTTCGCCGCGCGTCTTGATGACGCGGCGCTTCTGGTTGTCGTCGTCCCAACGGCCGCCGCGGTTCTGCGACTTCTTCTTGTCGGCGGGATGACCCTTCTTCTCCGTGGACGCCGGCTGCTGAGCCTGACCGGCGGCGGGCTTCTTCGCCTGCTGCTGGCGCTTCTCGTCCTGACGCTGGTCGGGCTTCGCCTTCTCGTTCTTCTCCGCCTTGTCGGCCTCGGCCTTTTCGGGGCGCTGGGGCTTCTTCGCCGTCATGACGCCCGCCTTGCGGTTCATCATTTCACGGATCTTGCGGGCTTCTTCTTCGGCCTTGCGGCGCGCCTCTTCCCGGCGCTGGGCTTCCTGTTCCATACGGGAAAGGGTACAGTGCTGCTTCATGTAAGGGACAAACTCATAGAGAAGCATTTCCCGCTGGGCCTTGTCCGCCTCCCATGCCTCCGGCCCCTCGTGGTGCAGCACATGGTTTTTCCAGCTTTCATCCTGCGCGTAGTATTCGTGATACCCTTGGATATGCTCGATCAGGGAACCGTCGCCGTCGCCAAAATCCTGCCGTCCCTCGTAGTTGTCTGGCTGGCCCTGCATCGTAAAATCAATGCGGAACTTGGTTTTATCGTACCAGCTCCCCGCGTGGTCTGGCTGTTCCCGTTCCAAGCGTTTGGAACTGTCCAGCGCCCCGAAAACGGCCTCGGCCTCGTGCAACGGCATTTGCTGGCCGTCTTTTAAATGGGGGCTTTCACTCCAAAGAATCGTGACAATCGGCTCCGCTGCCGGGTCATGGGCGATGGTCTGTTCTGCCCTTTCAACGGCAATCTCGCTTTCAATCTGGCTTTTCATAAAATCATCCATGTGGCCGTGCTGCATTTCATAGCCCTGTTCACACAGGCGGTTGATAAGCCCGATCACCTTGTCGTTATCGCCCACGGCCTCGGCATAGGCCACGATCAACTGCCGTTCCTCGCTGCCCAAACGCGGGGCGTTTTGCTCGGCCACCGCAATCAGGGCAGCGGCTCGGTCCGCCGGGGACGCCTCCGGCATGAACGGGTTTCCATTCAAAAGGCCGTCGATCCCGTTCCACGCCTGCGGCTGGGGAATGGCGTTGGCCTGTTCGGTTGCTTCCAGAAAATCATCCATCCTGTCGCCGGTCAGGGGTTCCATTGTCCCAGCCGGTAGCTCATGGATGGCAAGGATTTCTTTTCCGGCTTCCTCAAGGGACAGGTCGGGATTGTCAAGCTGGCCTCCGTCCAGCTCCTTATATTCGGGGCCATACAGTGTGTAGTCATAGCCGGTTTCCGATGTCTGGATATACAGGTAATCGCCGCTTTCCAGACGGTAGGCGGCCTCCTGCTGGGCTTCTGCCTGTTCCAGCGTTCCATCCCCGGCAATGGTAAAGCCCTGCGCCTGCGCCGCCTCCTTGGTTCCCTGCGACACTTCGCCGGTGGATTTCAAATCCGCTTCAATCAGGATTTGCAGCATGGCTTTTACGCTGTCGGTCATTTCCTGCTGTTGCTCCGGGGACAGCTTGGAAAATACACTGTCCGGGTCTGGCTGCTCGGCGGCCTGTTCCAGCGGTGCGGCCTGCCGTTCTTTCTGAAGCTGGGCAAGGTGGCCGTCAATGGTGGTAATCAGTTCATGGGCGGTGGCCCGGATGGTTTCAAGGGAGGCTTTTAACTCTTTCAATTCCTTGCCGGAACTCCAACCGGCCACATAGCCAAAGGAATAATCGGAGGTGTCCAGCCCGTAGTGCTGGCAGACGGTATAGGCCACACTCTCGGCCTGCACTTCGCGGGTGCGGCTGTCAGGACGGTTCTGCTGCTCGGCGGCGGGGGCCTCCTGGTCAATGGCATGGAGCTTGGCATGGGCGATTTCGTGAATGGCTGTTTTCAGGGTTTGCAGCTCGCTCATGTTCTCCTGAATGGCGATCCGCTTTTCCGTCAGGTGATAGTAGCCGTGGGAACCGCCCGGAATATCCTCAAAGGCCATCGGGACAGGGGAAGTCTGTTCCAGCGCCTTGAAAAAGTCCTGATACCGTTCCACGTCCCCAGCCAATTCCTCGACGCCCAGCGACGGTAGCGGTTCGCCCTCGGTCTGGCTCACATCAAAGACAGACACGATCTTAAACGCCGGGACTTGGATTTCTTTCTGCTCGGTGACGGTATTCCCGTCTTTGTCCTTAACAGGCTGTCCCTGTGCGTCCAGTTTCGGAACTTCCTTTTTTACCTTGTAGGGGGCCGGGGCAAAAATCTTGATGCCTTTCTCGCCCTTTTTGACGTTGCGGTGAAATTCATCCCGCCACTTGTTGTAACCCGCCACAAGCTGGCCGCCCTGCATGGCAATGAGGATGGTGTTGTTGAAGCTGTAATTATGGAAGCGCGCCATTGTGTCAAGGTAGGCTTGGAAACGGTCACTTTCAAACAAGTCCATGATGCCGGTTTCCAGCTTGTCGGTAATCTCTTTCATGCGGTCTGCACTGTTCTTGCTGTTTAAGATAATGGGGATCACCTGCGGCTGGGCCGGGGCCTCGGCGGTGGGGGCGGTTTCCTGCCGGGCCTGCACAGCTTCCCGCAGCACTTCCGGCTGGGGATAGGCCATTACCCGGTATTCCTCCGGCACGGGCTGGCCCTCATGGACGCGCTGCCATTCGTCGCCGGTTCGCAGAATATAGCCATACGCGGTGAATGTGCCTTTTTCCTCATTGGCGATAAACTGCCCCAGCCGTTCCGTGTCGATGGCTGGTTTCCATTCATCGGGGACTACCATCAGCCCGGAATGGTTCAGGTAATAATCCCCCAGTGTGCGGTTGTCCTTGGCGTCAATCAGGACAAAACAATCGGTGTTCTCGGCATAGTCAATGGCCTGCCAGATAGTTTGAAATTTTTCCGGGGAGTGCATGACGGCGTTAAGGCCCGCAATCTCCACGGCGTCCAGCTTTTGAAGCTGGGCGGCAAGGAAATTCAATTCGTCCACGCTGGCGGCCCGCACAAATTCCTCCGGCAATTCCAGCGCCCGGCCCTCCGGGGCAGAAATACCGTCAATAAAAAAGTCCTGCGGATTGTCGGCGCTGATCCCGATTTCCCGCAGGGCTTCTTGCAGCTTTTCGGTTGTGGTCGGCAGGGAGAGCCAAAGGCCCTCTTTGCCCTGTTCATAACGCTGGCGGTTGTGAAGCAGGATAGAAAACATTTCGTTCACGGGGTTCCTCCTTTCCGGGATAAGTTCAGATAATTGTTGTTCCCATACATCCCCAAAATCGCGAATGACGGTTTTGCCGTTGGCTCCATTTTGTGCGAACATAAAATGGAGCCAAC
>OGEN01001392.1_pt1 | contig 16014 bp, 10 predicted proteins | sample 1570671 | NCBI WGS metagenome assembly OGEN01 (sample SAMEA2582128, study PRJEB24529) | metagenome | biome: Human gut stool | place: China | collected 2011
GCTGGGCCACGGTCAGGCCGAACAGGCCCGCGCCCACGACCACCAGATCGGGATACTCCACCGCTTCAGTCATAAAAACAACCTTCCAAAACAGTCAGTTCAATTGCAAATGCACACTGCCAATGTGTGTTTCGCGTTCATGATACTCGCATATCACGAATGAACGCAGCCGATCCATACTCCGAGTTATTCATCTCCAAAGATTCTTGCCCACGTCTCCATGGAGGTAATCCCATAAGACTGGTATTGGGCAGACAATCGCTTCCAATTCTTCAGAATCTTGCGTGTAAGCCGATATCCTTCCATCATGCTCTTACGGAAACGTTTGTTGTCTCGCTTTAGCCATGCCACCCCATTACCGTCTGGCGTGCTCACCAATGCTGAATTGACATGGTCAAAGGCAAGCCAAGTCCAGGCAGCATCGCGTGCGGGGATGGCCGCATCCGGACGAGTGGCTTTATCGGGATTGGCCTTCTTGATAAAGCTCTTCGCGATAAGGCCGACAGCCGCCTTGTACCGGCTTTTCATAGTCGATGGATGGTTCTTTGGCGGTTCAACCTCGCCAGCTGGCTCAGGGAACTCATCAAAACTCTCCTTGGACTGAGCATCGGGATATTTTGCTCGCAGTTCACGCACTTCGCCAAGTTTCGTCGGCAAGCAATCTACAAGGTACTGTGGGCCTCGAAGAATATCCCTTAGCGCCATATGATGCAATGCCATGGCGGAGTACACAAACCGAAGCCCGAGACTGGCATCACCATACAAGGTCTCCACCAACATGCGAGGCGGCCTATCCGGATACGTCAACAATGCCGCGAGCCAACGGTTACGCTCAGTAAAGTATTCCTCCCACGAACGTGCTGGATCCTTGTCATGCCATGCTTGGTGCCATACGGCCACGCCTGGCAGGCAGACTGTGGGAAATCCTGCTTTCTTGGCACGAAGACCATATTCAATGTCATCGAATTTGATGAACACCGGCATGGAGAGACCGATTTTCTTCACAACCGCAATCGGAATCAGACACATCCACCACCCATTGAAGTCTTCATCGATGCGCTGATGACGATCCGGAGAGTCACGGAGCGGTTCCACAGAGAAATCATGGTTGTATCCCATGCTCTTGGACGGGTACATCCACATTCGTTGCGCATTGATCCGCTCACCTTGCGTATACAACATGGTGCGATTATCCAAATGGAACATGCCGCCGCCGACAAGAACTGGTCGCACCGTGTAATCAGAGAATTGGATTGCACGCAGAATCGATTCCGGTTCGCTGATGGCATCATCGTCCAGCAACAGCACAAAATCACTATCACCGGCCTTAGCCGTTTCATACATGCCTCGGGAGAATCCTCCAGAACCACCCAAGTTCGCTTGCTGAATGTATGTAAGCTGTTCGCCTAGATTATCGGCAACCTCATCAAAGTCCTTCTGATCCTTAACTAAGTCGCTGCCTTGATCCGTGCAATACACTGTATCCAAACGTTCGCGCAATGCCGAAGCGCCGGCGATAGTACGCAATTGATCCATACAATATGAGGCGCGATTAAAGGTCGTGATGGCGATAGACAGGGTTGTCTCATGCTTAGCGGTACGCACCTCACGGGGTACAGACCATGTAGCATCAGCAATGGTCACGGAACCATCAAGCGATTCCGCATCGAACCAGAAGTAACCACCATCCATAAGACCTGTCATCGGCACGTCTATGCATACACGAGTTTCAGACTCCGAAGCCGTTGTCGTCTTCGTCGAAACCGGATAAATCAGTCCACGACCTGTGGAACGGAATACGCTGATTTTGGAGTTTCCCTGAACTGTCGCTTCGAATCGCACCGTTTTTACACTGGTCCAACGGCGCCAATATGCAGCGGGGAATGCGTTGAAAAATGTGCACCCTGACATGTGACCACGATTCTTCAACGTCAACGACGTACGCCCTGTGATTTCAAACGAATCGCATGTGACGCCAGCGGATGTTCCGGCATTACGAAACATGCGCTGCAATGCAGACTGGTTCATGGAACCGAATTCCAGCCTACGCATATCGATTCGCGAATCCAACGTGGTCTCCGCCACATGCGGACGGGTCCAGTCAATCACATACAGCGGGAGAGTCTGCTCGGCATCCTTGACCGGATACACGACACGCATAACCGTTTCCCAAGTATTGCCCGATTCGGCATTCTTCATAGAAGCCTCCTGATTCATGCTTCCTCTCCTATCACCGTTTTCGTTCATTCACTCATCGTAGTGGATGCATCACACTTTAGACAATCCACACGCTCATAGTCAGCACACGAAATTCTTCGGGAAAGTCAGCAGCATATCGATGATGACGGCACACTTACCGTCTGCGAATGCTACAACGGACACATTGTCCAACAGCGCAATGCAGCTTTCTAATTTCCCCTCATCTTCACTTCTCTTCTTTGAAGATACATTTATTCAATAAACAGAGGACCTGTTACGCAACACACTCAACCGGAACATTGCAGCCACGTCCGCGACGACGGACGGCATAAGCCTTTACGACCAGCTATAGACAATCCCCGTGTCCGCGCAGTGCCATTGAGACAGCCCCCGGCATGAGGCGTCTCGGCGGATTCTAGTGGTGATTGCAACACCTGAGGTTTGAGCGGCCTTCCATGGCCACGTTGTCGGTTGTTGAGGTTATCACGCGTCGTCGAGCAGTTCGATGATCTTCTCGCTTGGTTTCATGAAGCCAAGGGCTTTGCGTGGCCGGTCGTTGAGTTCCTCGGCGACCGCGTCGAGGTAGTCCTCCGGGTAGACGGATAGGTCGGTGCCTTTGGGGAAGTACTGGCGCAGGAGCCCGTTGGTGTTCTCGTTAGTGCCGCGCTGCCGCGGGGAGTGCGGGTCGCAGAAATAGACGGCCATGTCCAGCGAGGCGCCGATCCGTTTGTGCAGGGCGAGTTCCGCCCCCTGGTCCCAGGTCAGCGAATTGCGCAGGAGTTTGGGCAGCGAGGCCATTTTGTCGATGATGGCCTGCTGGACGTGTTCGGCGTCGTGCCCGTCGGGCAGGCGCAGCGGGATCGTGAACCTGGTAGTGCGCTCGACGGGCGTGCCGATCGCGCTTTTGTTGCGGCTGCCGGTGATGAGGTCGCCCTCCCAGTGGCCCGGGACCGCCCGGTCCTCGATCTCCGGGGGTCGCTCCGGAATCATGACCATGGGTTCGCGGAAACGGGGTTTGCGGCCTTGGCCGCCTTGGGGTCTGCGGACGGTTCGCCCCTGCCTCATGGCGCGTTTCAGCTCCTGCTTGAGTTCACCCCTGGCCTGCGGGTAGATGGCCTGGTAGATGGTTTCGACGCTTGCGTGCATGTCACCATTATCCGGGAACATCGCCTTCAGTCTGCCGGATATCTGCTCCGGGCTCCAATGCCTGCGCAACCCGGCCAGTATCTCCGCCCACAACGGCGTGCCGTCGGCCGCCTTGCGCGGTTTGGGGCGTTTGAGCCGGTCAGCCGCCTTCTGCTGGGCCCGGTAGGGTTCGCAGTCGCCGAACTCGGGATTCCTGTTGCGCTCGACCTCGCGGCTGACCGTGCTGGGGTCGCGTCCCAGCAGGCGCGCGATGGCGCGGATCGAATCGCCCAGGCGCAGCCGGTCGGCGATCAGGATGTGCTCCTCCTGATTGAAGTAGCGCGCGTGGATCCGTTTGGGTTTGTCCATGGTGGAACGATACCAGTCTATGCTTGCCTTTTCGTTCCTCCCGGTGGCGCGGGTGCGCCCGTTACGCCATACCTTGCCGGTGCGCTTGGAGACCCCGGCCGCATGGGCGGCTTGGGTGAAGTTCATGCCCTCCTCGTCCAGCAGACGCACGTACTCCTCGCGCCTCGCCGCGCACATCAGCTTCCTCGTCGGATATTCGACGCCGTTGAACGTCCAACGGCGTTCCCCGCCACGGTCTTCGTTTCGGTGGCTCCTGGTCACCTGACCCTCCTTGCGGTAGGTCAGGTGTTGCAACGATCACTAGAACCCGCCCAAGTTCCTCGTAAATACAACTTACGCAGAATTCATCCGATTTGCTTAATTATAAGCGCACGGTCGCTTAATAACGCATATTCACGGTTCCTGTCATCACGAATCACGAAGCTGCAAGCATTATCGTCAAGCGCAACGCCGACCGCATCGGTCGCATTGAGATTGTTCGGACTTGGCGTACGAAGCGATGTAATCAGACGAAATTCTCCATTATTAAACAAATTGAGCGGCATCTCGAAATGTACAGTCTGATGACCATGTTTGTCCATCTTCAGCACCTTTGAGCCGGTGTCATAAGTGATTCCGCCACGACGGATATCATGCAATGCAATAGCGAGATAGAAATCCCCTGGCTCATCATACTGATATTCCACGTCGAACTTAAAAGTATCCGCGCTGGTACACACTTTAGGAGAAACCGCAATGGTTTTCAACAATGGGCACCGTTCATTCAAACCATTTGGATAGCCGCCACGTTCCTCTTGACGTTTTCGTTCAGCCTTTTCCTCAGCTTCAAGATTGGCCAAGGTATACTGTTGCGATACAGTTTCCGGATCACCGATAGCTTCCACTTTGCCATCGGCAATCATCATTGCTCTTGAACAATATTTCTTAACGGAATTCATATCGTGAGTAACGAGAATGACTGTTTTGGTCGGATCTTTCTTGATTTCCGTAAAGAAATCGTCGCATTTGCGTTGGAATGCCTCATCGCCAACAGCAAGGACCTCATCAAGGACCAATATGTCTCCCTGTGCCTTAATCGCCACAGAAAAAGCAAGGCGGACCTGCATACCGGAAGAATAATTCTTCAGTTTCTGATCCATGAACTCTTCGAGTTCAGCGAATTCAACGATGTCGTCGTACATCGCATCGACTTCTTCATGCGTAAATCCCAGAAGAGAGCCATTTAGATACACATTCTCGCGACCAGTGAGTTCAGGATTGAATCCCACTCCTAGTTCGATAAAAGGAACCAGTTTGCCAGAAACAGTGATAGAACCATTTTCCGGATAGTAAATCTGCGAAATAAGTTTCAGCAGGGTGGATTTGCCTCCACCGTTACGGCCGACGATGCCGAAGAACTCACCTTGATGAACCTCAAAACTGATGTCTTTGAGAACTTCCTGCTTCTTATACCCCTTGATGCCTCTGGCCCAATTGATAAAAGCCTGCTTAAGACCGGTAGCCTGCTCCGTCGGCAACTTAAAGCACTTGGAAACATGGCTCGCAGACAGAACTACCGGATTCTTAGAGTAATCAACCTTTTTGATGGTTTTTTCTTCAGACATTACATAACCTCCGCGAATTTGCGGCTATTACGACGAAATAGCGTTATGCCAAGCCACAGCAAGACAACGGTCAGAATAAGGGGAAGCAAACGAACACCCCAATGGTTGAATTGATTCCAAATAGTCGGCTGGGTGTCAGGAGCGATGAAATTATGACGAATGTCCTGGATTGCCTGCGCGAACGGATTGATGAGTTCCAGCCTGGCAATATCAGCCAACAATCCACCGCGATTGGTGACATATGTCAATGGGTAAATAATCGGCATACCATAGAAGATCAACTGCTGAAGGACATCCCAGATATGGGCAATATCACGGAAGTACACGTACATCGTTGCCATAAGTAATGTGATGGCAAGCGTCACCGCATAAAGCTCAATAATGCTTAGAGGAAGCAGCACAACTCTCCAAGTAAAATGGACCCTCGCGATAAGAGCAAAAATCAGCACGACGATAAGATTGATGGCGTAACTAATCAGCGCACCAACTGTCGCCGAAACCACCACTATGTAGTTAGGGAAATGAATCTTGCGAAGCAAATCGCCTCGGTCGACCACGGATCGCAATCCAACGTTCGTCGATTCGGTAACAAACTGCCACGAGCTGATTCCCAGCAGCAGAACGACCGGATATGTAGACGTACCATCCGACATCCGCAGGAATTTGCCGAATACCACATACATCACGCAGAACATCATCAAAGGCTTAAGCACCGACCATGCGATGCCCAAGAAAGATCCCTGATAACGGAGCTTAAAATCCGTCTTCACCAAACCTTGCAGGACGGTCCATGCGTACCCGTATCTGTCCCGCATACTCTTCACCAACTGTTTCACAAGTTGTATCTTATCAGTGACTGTTCTTCAATTGTCCACAGCTGCCAAATACCTGAAATTCCATTACATCAGGCATCGCGCATGATGCTCAATGTTCGTTCAATACCTTCCCTGATGGAATATCTCATGTTCCATCCCAGAGATTGCAGCTTTCGGCCATCCATAAGCGCTATGGATGCAGTGGAGTACCCTTTCGTCTCCAGCGAATCGGGAAGTTCATATCTTAATCCAACTCCACACTGCGAAGCAATCAAGGAAGCCAAATCCTTCAGCCGGTAGTCCGAAGCAGGTGCCGCGATATTGTAGGCTTCTCCCGTCTCACCTTCAAGCAGGCAGTACAATAGCCCAGCAACGGTATCGGCGACGTACGCGTATGAAAACAGTTGCTCACCCTTGCTTTTTAGGACAATATCTTCTTTCGAAAGCCCTTTATGAATGAACTGAGAAAGCGCTTTGCTGTCATCTTTATGCAGAGTCGGACCATATGAACGAGCTATGCGAGGAATAACAAAATCGATTCCATATTGCTCGAAATAAGCACGGCAAAGCGACTCCCCCAAACGCTTAGCTTCCGGATAGCCTGCACGAAGTGTATTCGAATCGATATATCCACAGTATTTTTCGTCAAAACGCTCTGTGTCCCCGCGATTCTGTCCGTAAATCTCCACAGACGAAGCGAAAATAAATCTGCTTCCCCTCTGCCCTAACTGAGACTCACGAGAATATTCAAGAAGATTCTGCAAACCAATCACATTGGACGTAATGGTCGAAACAGGTTCAGCAGCATACGCTCGGGGATGTGTTGTACTAGCAAGATGAATGACGATATCTGACGGATAAGATGGATGGGCCCCTGGCTCAGACACATCCATCTGTACAAAACTAAAATGCGACTCATCGAAATAAGGGAATCTGTTCTGAGCTCGACTCTTGTTACGCCCGATTGCAATGATCCTGCAATCAAAATGCGGATCTTCGTTCTTTTTCATCAGGACATCTATCAGGAAAGTACCGATCATTCCTGTTGCACCAGAAATAGCGATGGTTCTACCTGTCAACTTGTCCCAATGAATCGGAAGATTCGCACAATATGCCAGATCTTCTTGATAAAGAGGGGACTTAAAACGGTCAGGCACGATTGACTCCTCGTTTTATTTCAACCAAGTATCCTCGTCAGCAGTGATATAAGCTTTGAATAGCTCCAGATCGCCCTTGGTCGTCAACTTGATATTCTTATCGGATCCTTTAGCGAAGTGCAAGGTCTCTCCAAGATCCACCATCATCGTATTCGTATAGCTGGAGCCATAGATACCAATATGCTCATCAAAAGCCTTACGATATGCAGCACGCAATTTCCCATATCGATAAGCCTGCGGGGTAGAAACACGACGCAATTGTTCTCTTGGCACATACTGCTTCGTAGTTGATGTGTTTTCTTGGTTAATCACAAAAATCTGCTCGTTATACGGCAATGAAGTCACGGCATTACCATATTTATTGCAAACCGCTATCACATCAGTCAAAACATCAGCATCTATTAATGGACGAATGCCATCATGAATAATGACATTATCCTTCTCACTGATTTTATCGACGAGATGTTCAACACCATTCCTGATGGATTCCTGTACGCTTGAACCACCACGCACAATCCACTTGAGTTTATCGATATTAAATTGCTTAGCGTACGCTTCCACCATGGTTTCCCATCCTTCAATGCACACCACCTCAATGGCATCGATGTCGGGATGTCGCTGGAAACTTTCCAATGTGTAAATCAGAACGGGCTTATCAAATACATTAATGAACTGTTTTGGTATGTCCTGTCCCATCCTAGTGCCAGATCCACCCGCAACCACAATTGCAACGTTCTTAATGGATTTTACTTGGTCCATCCTAAAATTCCTTGAGACTTATCGCTTGATATATTCTTCAATAACCTGCTCATCAAGTTGGGCAAGCATTTTCCGATCCACGTGTTCAAAATGCAAACCGATGTCGTTCGGCAAGGCATATATATTACCGTAGGCCTGCGTCAGCAAGTACATATAATTTGCCGGTACCGGATATCTTCTACTTTCAAATTGCTGAGAATCTAACGGGTAGATTTCATCCAAGCCGCTTATCCACTCGAATCCACTCGGATGATCCATATTGTCATATGCTCGGATAATGCCAGCCGCCTTTTCCCGAGAACACACTATTCCAGTCTTCCGCATCTGATTAAGCTGAGCATCAAAAACATCAGTGATAAGTTTCCCAGCTTCTGTTTCCGCCGAAACATAGACGTTATTATCCCAAGCAGCACGAATATGCGAATTTGATTCAGCTTGTTCGATGGCAGTTTTCCGGTATTCCTGCACTTTGACGAACATATCATGACTGACATCAGCCACCCAATCGAATGGGAACAAATCAATAAAGCCCGGGACACGAGTATCACGTGGGGCAAAACGAATTTGTCTGCAATGCACAATACGGTCCCAAACAACGGTGATTCGATACTCTGAATCACCGGCGAGAACTTTTTGTAGTCGTTCCAAATCATCACGCATGATGCCCAAATCAAGGTCATCATCCCATGGGATAAATCCGTGATGCCTTACAGAGCCAAGCAAGGTTCCGCCGACCAGCCAGTACTGATTAATCCCATTTCGTCTACAGATTTCCGCAAAATCGCAAAGCATTCGATTGAGAGCAGTTTGCAGTAGTTTGAGGTCGCCCTCAGGCTCAGGTAATCCAAGGAAAAACCTTTTGCGCGTTTCTAAATCAGTCTCGTTGGGAAGACGATATTGCGCCCAGAAACGGATATCATCCTTCGCACGCTCTGCAATCTGCGCATGCTGCATTTCATTGAGGCTCCTGCAAGAATCCTCGTTGATTCTCTGCATGCCAGATATGGCATCACGAATCTCATGCAAAATCATCTCTTGCGCCTGCAAAGCATCACGTAGACGATTATTCTCATTTTCCAAGGAGTCAATTCGTCCCATCAGCTTCTGCATAGAACGCTCAGACGGCCAGAAAAGCCTTTCACGCAGACGCCTTGCCAGAGATACCATAATCTTCTTCCTTCATTCAGTATTAAAGCAAAATAATACCGCATATGCTCTTATGAGCATATGCGGCTAGGCTTAGCGGATTATCTCAAATTAATCCATCTTGAGATAATTCTTCCAATACTCAACCGATGTCAATTCCGCACGCGCAGCAGCATATTCTTTACGAAGTCGATTAATATTCGCCTTGTAATATTTGAGATCACGCATATAACGCTTCTTAATCTTCTGATAGCGCTGGACATCCTTAGTTCGAATGGTTCCTTTGCGGTTATACCAGTCCAGAACTACGAGCTTATGCTTGCCACGAATCGCTCCAGCAGGATATAGCCATCCCTGCAGCGGAATCACCGCGTATCCTGCACCGTCTTTCTTGATGTATCTCTGATTATTATCAGTAATCAGATCTTCAAGACGTTCCGCCAAACTACGCGACTTGTCTCCATCGATAAGCTGCCTGTCAACGTTCTTGATGCTGAAACCAGCGAGTTCAGGATCTTGGTCAGCTCGCGACTGGAGAGTTTCGAAATCAACAAGCTGTTCCTTGTTGCGGTTGGCGACCATAAAGCTCTTTTCAGATTGTCCCGGCTTCTTGATGAATTCCGGCCCCTTCAGGAAGTCCTCAAAGGCATCAAGACACAGCTCGGCATTGGCATAGCCGAACTTCTTCAGCTCCAAACGGATGTTGTTATGCAACTCCTTCATGAAATCAGCATCAGGCGCCATTCCGCAGGTGGCCTGAGCGATCATAGTATTACGAGTCGTTTGGTAACGTTCTACGGCCGCATTGTAGCGTTCGAAGAACGACATGTGCCATACGCACAGGCTGTTCATCGTAATGAATCCAGTCTTGCAACGAATGCCATACTCCGCATCATCGCAACGCACGAACACCGGCAGAGGCAGGCCGTTTTTCTCAATCACAGAAATTGGAATACAGCAGTACCACCAAGCAGCATACATGTTATTGCGCTGCCATTTCGTCGGAGTGAACATCTCGTTGTAGATGAGATCTTCAAACAGGGTAAGACGCATTCCGGGCTTGCAACCGGCGAACGTACCCTGAGGAGTCATGTTACCGATGTCTTCCCACTGGTCTTCGCCGACCTCGTAATTCAGCATCGCGCCGCTGACCATATCTTCGCGATGCTCCTCCTTGAGGATGCGCAGCAGATTGTAAGTACGCTTGATGCTCTCCGGAGAAACCGCGACATCATCATCCATTAGCAGAATATTCGTAGCTTTCGGATCCTGTTCCATCGCCGTGATCATGCCACGAGTAAAGCCGCCAGCACCGCCAACGTTATCGTTCGGAATCACCGTGATACGGTCGCTAGTGAGCTTTTCGGCATCCAAGGTGCGGCCATTATCCATCACATACATGTGGAAATGCTTCGCAATTGGGTCGGCAGATTCAACAATCTGCTCTTTCACCAACCCAATATTACGTTCAATGAACGCTTCCTTCTTGAAGGTCGTAGTAGACAGCACTAGCTCAACATCATTGAGATCGCCATCAATCTCAAGTTCGTAATAACTATTACGAATATCGACAGAGCCTTCGGTCTTGATAATGAAACCAACGATTACCATATCATCGGTAATCGTCAACGGCATATCAACCGACTGCCATTGACGGCTGGCAGACAATCCCCGATGAACGCCTTCCACCTCAATCGGATCATGGGCAAATGCATCACCCATGGTCTGCTGAACTTCACATGCGGCACCTTTCAGCTCAAGGTGCAAAGTGAAGGACTTGGCCTTAGTGAACTGCTTCAGCTTTCTCACAGATAGTGAATTGAAATACGTGCTGAAATCAAACGTTCCAGCACCGTACATCTCCCACTCCCCCTGAGCCTCATTAAAGATCACGGGATGATCGGAGCGACAATACAAAGCTGGATATGCAACCGAACGCGGATTCGTTTCAAGAAGAATGTTCGCAAATTTCATCGAAGTCATACGTTATATAGTACCGTTGCCCCTTGAAGAGAACAACCTAGCTTGACAGCCAAGTTAGGACATACCATTACACTGATCTAGTTATACTCACCAACCTTGAACGATTGTCGATATGGGAAGACAGGGCACTGAATGCAAAAGAGAATATCCTCCAAAGCACACATCAGTTGGGTAGTGACAGCGATCGTCACCTGTGCCATACTACTTGTATCGGAACTTTTTATATTCAATCTTCCGTACTGGCGAACAAGAGATAACCAGCCTCACACCATTACGGACATCTTGATGGGTGATGGTATCACACACACCAATGAGGGCTATCTGGTAACCGAATCAGCACAAAACTTTCTTGAATTCAGAAGCAAAAGTATCGAATACATCCGAATAAACCCCACAGCAGAAAAAACAGATTCGACTTTCCGTTTTCAACTTATTGCACAGCACGAAGGCAACGCCGGATGGTACACAGGACAGCTAACTCGCTACTACAATGCCGCTTTTCCCGCGACATACTACGTCCATGTAGGCAATAAAACCAACGGAGTTAGGCTTGAATTCAAACAAGCAGAGAATAAAACCATTCCGATCGGTAGCATCACCATAAACCCTGTCATCCCGTTCAAGATCAGCATGCCTCGAATCACAATCGAGTTTCTTCTTCTTGTTTTTTTCCTTATTTTCAGACCAAAATCAGGAATCTATCATCTGAATCTCCCAAAGAAAATTCTTGATTTAAGAAACAATCAATTCTGGATACTTGCCGCACTCACAATCATTCAATTTACCATCGCAACGGCAATTGTGAAACTGGCTGCCGGAAATGGTGCCATGAGCGCTTGGCCTAATCACGCATTTAATTTCGCCGTCGATTACGACCAATACGCACGTCTCGGCGACGCACTGATACATGGGCGCACCAACCTGGATTTACCTGTGCCAGATGAACTAGCACAGATGCCCAATCCATATGATTCTGATCTGCGTGGCCAAGTTGCAGGCAGAATTGATACCCCCATTTATTGGGACCACGCTTTCTACAAAGGTAAGTATTATTGCTATTTTGGTGTAGTTCCAGCGATTCTTTTCTTCATCCCTTACCAGTTACTCACCGGCAAGTGGCTCAGTTCGGCATACGCCGTATTAGCCCTAGGATGCATGGCGTCATTGTTCGCAACTGTTTTAGCAGTACAAGCTGCGAAGAAATTCTTCAACAACAAAGCAAGCATCGGTGTGGTATGCCTTGCCAGCATGATTTTAACCCTTGGCTCTAGCATGTATTATCAACTCTTTACCCCAAATTTCTATGCGGTTCCCGGTATCGCCTCACTCGCGTTCACCTATGCCGGTTTATCGTTCTGGCTCATGGCAAAAAAAGGAAAAGCCCTTTCAAAGACCTACATAGCTCTCGGCTCACTTTGCATTGCTCTTAATCTTGGATGCCGACCGCAGTTCATTCTGGTAGCAGTTCTAGCTTTACCTCTTTTTTGGGACGAACTCGTGAAGGAAAGACTTTTTTTCTCAAGAAAAGGAATCGGAAATACCGTAGCCGCATTTGCTCCTTTTATCGCCGTATTCGCACCTTTGCTGGCCTACAATAAGGCTCGTTTCGGCTCGCTATTCGATTTTGGCGCAAACTACAACCTCACAGGTTTTGACATGAATGTCATGAAGTGCCCTCCACAGAACATTATTCCTTTGATTTATTATTATCTCTTCCAACCAATGAACATTACCGCGGAATTCCCTTTTGCCCATCAGACGCAAACTTCTCTGTCTCTATGGTCGCCGGCAGAGCCATCAATTGGCGGCATATTCGCGCTGTGCCCGTTCCTTTTAATCTGTACCGGCGCGTTACTCCAAAAACATCAACGAAAGCTCATTCGTCGTATCACTTTATCTTTCTTGGCTCTCGCTGCATTCATACTTCTTGTAGATTGCTATATGACGGGTTTGGCTTGGCGATATTATCTTGATTTTTCTTGGGCAGTTTGTTTCGTTTGTGCTCTGTTGCTTTATGTAAACACAGGCACTGAATATGAGTCTGCACTGGATAAGTTCCCTTCAAAAACCTTTGCAACAAGAAGACACTTCATAGCATTTGTTTCCATCTCAATTCTCCTGTCCGCAATCTTCCAGTTCTTTGGACTCTTCACTACGACCAGGCTGTCTCCAGCCATTACAATACAACCAGCTGCCTTTTTCGACGTAATGAGTTGGTTCCTAGCATTTAACTGATAAAAATGCGGCAGATTTTCTGCCGCATTTTTATTCATTATAAATTAACTTAAATCACATTTCCAGTTTCCGTATAGTTCCTTATTCTGCGCAGGAACGCAGCTATATCCTGATGCTTCACAGTATCCATACTACGGAACGTACGGGTACCATCTTGCTCACGCCAACCTTCTGAAATTGCGTTATTTACAGTCCACGGAATACCATCCGCATGAGGCATGCTGTCATTCACATCAGAGAAGTGCATATCAAAGCCAATTCCGTCAATGGAATCTTCATATGTATTTGCACCATCAGTCGCAACAACCCTTCAAGAGTTTACATTCTCAGCCGCAGATAAGGGGCTGCGGACGTTTTCTTGGAGATGGTCACGCAGCCATTCCCTGGCTTTGACGGTATTGTACCGGACTCATCCAACCGAGCGGCCGTTTGATGCGCCCGTGGTCGTGCCAGCGGATGCAGTCGTCGACCGGGACGAGCACCCCGTCACGGGTACGCTCCTCCCAATGCCCGGGATGGACGGATCCCGTCCTCATGCGTCCGAGGAACCCCTCCGCGGCGGCGTCATCCGGGGAACAGCCCTTTGGCGCCCGTCGACCGTGCCAGGCCATAACGGTCCATGAGATCCAGCCATCCGGGGCCACCGGCAGTGGCATCCGCGGTCGGAACGCACCAAGGGATGCGCTCCCTCCGGCAGCGTTTCCACGGCCTTGACGAGCATCCTGTCGGCGAGCCCGGCGTCGGGACCGGAACCGGCCGTGTACGCGACGATCCCGCCATCGTGTCAGTCGACCGGCGGCGAGAGGCACGCCCTTCCCGTCCCCGGCCTTGATCCCGGGGTGATGTCCGCGGGCCGTTTCCCGTTCGGCATCCCAGCCGTGAAATCGCGGTCGGCGAGGTTGCCGGGAGCCGGCAGCGTCTTCCCGCCCTCGTATGAGCCGTACCCGCGTCGTTCGGGAACATGCGCCGTCAGACCATCCTCGGCCATGATCCCGCGGAGCACCTTCTCCGAGACGCGGGTCCGGAACGCGGGCCTGATCCTGCGGTACTCGTACCCGCCCTTGGAAGCGGCGAACGCCCCGGCCACCCGGACACGCAGCCCGGCGTATATGGCAACCTGGCGAAAATATGAAGCAACAAATGCGCCCAAAATAGTGACAGTAAAAACCAAATTGCTCCAATACGCAACTGCACTGGCCACAATGTAAGGTCAGATATATCGCCACTGCCATATAACACTGCATCACCCCACTGGCGCAATACATCTTTTCGAGTGCCATGATCAATAGTGGCCACACAAGTAACGCCCAGTAAAACAGCTGCACTTGTCAATAAATATGTGCACAGCAACTGTTTGGCTTCTTTTGCCCAGCGAAAATCACGCTCTAGATGCATAAAATAGCCAGACAGGATGAAAAACAACGGCATATGGAAAGAAAAACATACCGAGATAATAGTATTCGCAATATGCGAGGGAGCCACGGACTGCGCCTCTATAGCGCTATGACTCAAAATTACGCAAAGAATTGTCAACCCTTTTGCTACATCAAAATAACGTATACGCGTATTGACCATTCCTCTACTAGTGGTGAGGAGTTCACCACACACATGACTCCACCAATTCGAATCGAACCATCTCTGCTATCAATCCCACTGTGACAAGAAAACAGGACAAAGAATAGTTCAACGCGAACTAGACTGTCTATCTTGCGCACTAGCCGTGTTACCCCAACATCCTTATAGAGGAGGTAACTGTTCGACAAAAAGAAATTCTAAATCATGCTCCTCACTTCCGGCCACAGCGAAGACTATAGTATTTTACTATGCTTGAAAAGAACCAAAGCGCTTCAATCGCCATACTGCTTCCTTGCTATAACGAGGAAGTGACTATCGGCAAGGTTGTTCGCGATTTCAAAACGTCTTTGCCACATGCAGACATCTACGTTTACGACAATAATTCCACTGATCGCACTGCAGAGATCGCTGCCGCAGAAGGCGCTATCGTGCGTAAGGAACCGCGCCAAGGCAAGGGCAATGTCATTCGAGCCATGTTCGAAGATATTGATGCTGACGTGTACATCATGTCTGACGGCGACGATACGTATCCGGCTGACGCAGCACCTGCTATGGTCGACAAGATTCTTGAAGGCTACGACATGGTGATTGGAGATCGTCTGAGCTCCACGTACTTCCAAGAGAACAAACGCCCATTCCACAACTTCGGCAATAGGCTCGTGCGCGGATTCATCAATGGATTGTTCGGCGCGCATGTAACCGACATTATGACTGGATACCGAGCTTTTTCCTTCACTTTTGTAAAGACCTATCCAGTGCTGTCGCGCGGCTTTGAGGTCGAAACTGAAATGACCATCCACTCGTTGAACAACAATCTCCGTCTTTTCGAGATGCCGATTCAGTACCGCGATCGTCCTGAAGGTTCCGTCAGCAAACTTGATACCGTTGGCGACGGCATCAAAGTGATGAGCACCATCTTCCGCATGATCCGCGAATACAAGCCACTGCCGTTCTTTGGCAGTCTCGGCCTAATCGTCGGCATCGTCGGTCTAATTCTTTGCGGCAGCGTAGGCATCGACTTCATGCACACCGGCATGGTCGCACGCT
>OGEN01001394.1_pt1 | contig 15974 bp, 18 predicted proteins | sample 1570671 | NCBI WGS metagenome assembly OGEN01 (sample SAMEA2582128, study PRJEB24529) | metagenome | biome: Human gut stool | place: China | collected 2011
CTCAAAGAGTTTCCCCTAAGAATCAGCCTTATATTCTTGATTAGTCCTGAACGTACGGCATCGGCTATGTACTTTTTACCAGTTACATGCATGATTATTCGCTGTTTTTAGCGGTGTTTTGCCTTGAAATTGTGCAGATTTTCCACTCTTTACATTTTTCTAGTATCATTTTGGTATCACCGGAAAGCCTGGAACTTCGCCCAGCAGATAGGTCAACCCGCTCTCATATCTTAAGCGAATGACAGCAGGTAACCTATCCGGGAGCTGATCCACGGCAATGTTCCTTTCGGGATTCCAGCTGCTACGAGATCCTTTTGTCCCATGCACGCCCTTGCTCTCGCAAGCTCATACTTTTGTCTGTCAAGTTTCATCTTTATATCACCTCACTTTTCAGATTGTTTTCAGATGTTTTTCAATCTGTAAACTTCTTTTTTAGATTGTTTTCACTCTGTACATTTCGAGTCAAATATGGCATTCTGTTTTTAAATGAAAAGAGGTGAATAGATATGCCAACCTATACAGGCGATATGATACGAAAATACCGCACCGAAAAAGGACTGACACAGAAGAAACTCGGCGAATTATGTGGTATCGCTGACTCAAATATAAGAAAATATGAGTCCGGTAATCAAAACCCTAAAATAGAAACGCTTCAAAAAATAGCCGATGCCTTAGATATTCCGGTAAACCGTTTGCTTGCCGGAAAAATTATATCTAGGGATGAATTAAAAGAGAAACTCTCGGAATATGGTCTGACTCATCTTGTACCAGACACAGAAGAAGAACGGACTGTATTGGAAAATTGTAAAAAACTAAATGAAACCGGAAAGAAAGAGGCCGCAAAAAGAGTAGAAGAACTTACCCATTTAGAAAAGTATACAAAATAACCACCGTACCTTAAAGTACGCCGGTAAATGAGTTTTCCCAGAATTGGGAGAAGCCGAATAGCCATTACACAAAATCGTGCAGTGCAACCTGCTCAAAAATGAGCGAAACCGTACATTGACAATAATATACTTACCCAGGGAGCCGATGAGGTGCTATACCAGTTGCCGGACACATTGAAAGGAGCTGGTAATATGGTTACATACTCTGACTTGTTCACGTTTGTAATTATGCTTTGTGCAGTCATAACCCTTGTTGTTACGATTTTTAGACACAAAAAATAGCGCCCCTGTCTGGTAAACTAAGGCGCTATCTTTATAGGTTTTATTTTGCCGGCGGCTAGGTGTGCACTAGCTATCGGCTCCCTTGTTAAATATATTATAGTTAATTAAATAAAATATGTCAATTATCTTCGATCATTTTCAAAAAAGCCGGAGTGAAACAGATCCGCGTTCACGATCTCCGGCATTTCTCACGCCTCGCTATTGATTGAACGTGGTTTTTCTGCTATTTTGGTATCTGAACGACTGGGACACGAGAACGTGTCAACCACACTAAACGTATACTCCCATCTTTTCCCCTCTAAGCATTCAGAAGTTGCGGAAAAACTCGAAAGGTTATATCATTACGAATAGTATCATATCAGTATCAAAAAAGGCTGACTCAAAGAGTTTCCCCTAAGAATCAGCCTTATATTCTTGATTAGTCCTGAACGTATGGCATCAAAGCGATATGTCTTGCTCTTTTGATTGCTACTGTAAGAGCTCTCTGATGTTTTGCACAGTTTCCTGTGATTCTTCTCGGAAGAATTTTTCCTCTTTCAGAAACATATTTCTTTAATTTTGCTACATCCTTGTAATTGATCTCGTTATTTTCTTTTCCACAGAATACGCAGACTTTTTTTCTTCTGCGAGCCGGACCTCTTCTCTTAAATCCGCCTTCCGGTCTGCTTCCCTTTTCGTAAGCCATGATGATTCTCCTTTCCTAATTGAACGGCAGCTCCTCATCAATACCATCCGGGATATTCATAAATCCGTCTCCTGCCGGAGCGCTCGGCGCCGGACTCGGTGCAGACTGCTGATACATACCTCTGTTGGCTTCGCTCTCTGCTCTGCTCTCTGCGAACTCCTGCTCTTCCACGATCACTTCTGTTGTGTATACTTTCATACCGTCTTTATTCGTGTAGCTTCCTGTCTGAATACGACCGGAAACAGAAACCCGCATGCCCTGACGAAAATATTTTTCCGCAAACTCTGCCGAGCGGCCGAATACAACGCACGGAATAAAATCCGCTGTCGGTTCGCCGTCTCTTTTAAATCTACGGTCAACGGCAACTGTATATCTTGCAACTGCCGTTGTATTATCTCCCTGTGAATATCTGACTTCAGGATCTCTAGTCAACCGTCCCACTAAAACTGCCTTATTCATATATACCTCTTTCCGCTTATGCTTCCTGTTTCACGCATAAATATCTGAGTACGTTGTCCATGATGCGGATACGCTGCTCCACTTCTCCCGGAACTGTACTTTCAGCTTCGAAGTGTACGAAGTAGTAAAATCCTTCTGTCATTTTCTGGATTTCATAAGCGAATCTTCTTTTGCCCCACTCATCCACGTCTGTTACGTTACCGCCGAAACGTGTGATAAGAGCTTTCACTTTCTCGATTACGTTCGCTCTTGCTTCGTCTTCGAGTTTTGCGCTCACAACAACAGCTAATTCATACTTATTCATGTTCTTATACCTCCTTATGGTCTCTGGCTCCTGTTTTCATTACAGGAACAAGGAATTATGATACATATCGGTTTCAATCCGACAGTATGTCACAATTATTGATGATACCATAAGTCTTTTTTAGTTTCAAGTCCTTTTTACGATTTGTCTCGTGTTTTTTTCGACTAATTTGCGGGCAACCATGATCTGATGTCCGCAGCCTACGCACTTCAATCTGAAATCAGCTCCGACCCGAAGCACTTCCCACTCCTTGCTCCCGCACGGATGAGGCTTCTTCATCGTAATGATATCGCCTATATCAAATCTGTCTGCCATATAATTTCCTTTCTTCGTCATCAATCTACCGCAGTCAGAACTCCCTGTACAAGAAAACGTTCGTCATCGCGGACATTTGTACACGTTGACAGACTGACAATCTGCGACTGCGCCGTCAATTCCACGTCTTCTACCTTATAATTCGAGGATTCCTCGCAAAGCTTCAAATACGCCTCATAATCCGCATCCGTAGCATAATCAAGCTTATAATTATCCGCCGTATCTTTCACAACTCCAGCTGAGAACACCTTATATGTTCTAACCTTTCCATCCGGTGTATATATGTAGAAGTTTGGATGCTTCTTACAGAAAGATTCATTTTCGTATTTAAGAAGCTCCGAAAACATTTCTCCTCCGACGTTAAGATGATGACCGTAGATAAACGTGTTTTTGTCTGAAAAATCATTACTGTTTCTCATATCTACAAAAATCGCACCAAGCTTATTGTCATTTGCCGTAAACGTCTTTGTCAGATACTCATTATTATCCGCGCTCTTTACAACGGGATAATTGATCACCGCCGGCTCATCAAAGCGAATCCATGCAACCGTGTCTTCGTTTTCTTTCAGCAAAGCGTCAAAATCAACAGTAAAACCTTTCCCTTCTTCATCCGCCGTAATGGCAATGTTTTTAATCTTATCGTACTCTTCCCCGCCGGAGTAATACGGAATCAGCATCGTGATAAGCTGATACAACGAAAAAATAAACACGCACGCCGCTATAATAAGCACTCCTCCGGAAGCAAAATTAAATGCTGCCCGTTTTTGTTTCTTTTTCTTTTTTGACATCGCCTTTGATTTTCCGTTCGGATGACCGCCTTGCTTTCTGACAATTCCATCTGCCGATCTGACCGGCTTCTGTTCTGCAGGATTTCCCTGAGCCTTTCCCGCCGCTCTTCTTAAGGACGGATCTGCCGGCGTTCCCGCTTTCCCCGCTGTTCTTCTTGCGGACGGATCTGTCGGCGTTCCCGCTTTCCCTGACGCTCTTCTTAAGGACGGATCTGTCGGCGCTCCCGCTGCATCCCGCGTTCTTCCTGTTTCAGAATGTTCCTTTCGCAGACTTCCTTGCGCACGCCCTGCCTGTTCAGACGGTTTCCTCACACTTCCCGACTCTCGTCTCATCGGAGTAACCGTTCCGCCCGGCGTTGTTCTTCTGGTCGGATCGCCGCTTTCCGATGTTCTTCGTACAGATGCCGAACTGCTTTTTCCTGACGGTCTTCCTGCTGAGGCGGGAGCGCCGTTTCCCGACGGTCTTCTTCCCAGACCTTCATTTGCCCGCGCGCTTCCCTCAGCATTCCCTTCTCTTCGCACCGTACGTTTTCGCGCGTTTTGATCCATTGTATTTCTTTCATTTCTGTCCATAGGTAATTTCCTCTCCTAAAATCCCAAAACATCGTCTACAAGAATTATTTTAAACCGCTTCGGAATTCTGCTGAATCTTGTGACCAAGACCTGACAGCAGATGCAGTCTGAACTCTTGCAGTCAAAACAGCTTCCGTTTTTTACGCATGGAGTCTCAAGTCCGAATCTCTGTGAATTGATCGGCGCAGCTTCGTTTCTCGCCCTTTGCACCGCATCTTCTTCTGACTTCACCACTTTATTCATTCCTACGATAAGCAGTACGTTTTTCGGTCCGAACGCATATGCCGCCACACGGTTCGCATTTCCGTCAATATTAACAAATACTCCGTTCTCACTCATAGCATTGACACTTCCGAGGTACCAGTCGCATGTAAACGCTTTCAATGCAATCTCCTGACGTTCTTCGGGTGTCGCCGCCTGATCCCTGTCATAAAACTCATAATTTCCCGCATTGATCGCATCAAGAAGTCCCGATTCCCGAACCGACATCGAGCCGCCCATTGTAACCGAGCTTCCCTCCTCCATCAGCTCCAGCGCTTTTTGAACAGCTTCTTCTTTCGTTGATGCATAATAAGCTTCCATATTTCTTGATTCAAGCGCTTTCACAACACGTTTGCCAAGCGCTTCATTTCTCATCCGTCTTACATCCATAAGAAATACTTCCTTTCTTTTATTTTATATTTACAGCAACAAGCGTAGTGTTCCCGCCAGAACTTCCACCTGCCGGAAAATCTGTCTTTCTGTCACACTCTCTGCAGCCGGATCAGGTATGTCTTTTTACCGTTTCCCGAAGCACATATTTTTTATCGCTGTACCTGTCGGCAATATAACTGTTTGCTTTCTTTTCCGTCTCGTCTTTCAGCGGCTCAAGCTTCACTTCTTCACCGTATTTTCTTTGAAGCGCTTTTTCAAGAAGATAATCACATACCTGCGGATTTTTCGGAAGAAGAGGTCCGTGCAAATATGTTGCGATCACATTTTTATATATAACGCCTTCATAACCTGATTTTCCTGTATTTCCCAAGCCGTAAAACACTTTCCCGAACGGAGTGTGATCACCGATATATGTCCTTCCTCCATGATTTTCAAATCCGACTACAGGCTGTTCAAAAAGCGGACTGTTCAACACGATATTTCTGATCAGTCTCTCCGGCTGCCATTCTGTCGTTATATCAAGAATCGAAAGACCTTCTATCGTCTTTTTATTTGTCTTGTAATATTTCCCGAGAAGCTGATATCCCCCGCACACAGCGAGGACAACTCCCCCGTCTTCAACATATGCTTTAAAATCATCTTTGATGTCTTTTAGGAAACCGCATACAAGTTCCTGCTCTCTGTCAGATCCGCCGCCTAAGAGCACGATATCCAACTTAGAAAAATCAATTTTTTCACCTGATAGAAACGGAATCACCTCTGCCTCCATCCCCCGCCATTCAAGACGTTTCCGAAAACACTGTATATTTCCTCTGTCACCGTATAAGTTTAAGAGATCCGGATATAAATGTCCGATTGTAAGTTTCTTCATCGTTCCGTACCTCCTTTCCCCTCTAATTCAGTCAGCATATGGTTCGTCTGATACAATCCGGAGTAGTTCACGATAACATAAAGATTTTTCGTGCCCTGCTCTACACACTCAAGCACCGATGCACGCATATCGTCTGTAGATTCGCAAGAAACATCTTCGTATTTCAACCGAAGCGCCATATCATACTTCCTTGTTCCCGCCGTAATAATCTTTCTTGCGTTACTTTCCGCAAGATACTGAAAATCCACATCCCAAAGCCATGATACGTCTTCCCCATCCTGAATGATAATATCTTTCGGATTCGGATCTCTGAGTACATGCGATACTTTCTGCTGAAAACCGATCGGATTTTTCGCAAGGTGGAGCTGCACTCTTGCACCGTTTATATTAAAAATACTTTCTCTGTTATTTCCATAATCAAACGCCTCTATCATCTCTTTAAAATGTTCATATCCCGCTCCCATCGTTTTAAGAGCCGCATACGCCGACAGAGTATTGTAAATATTATAAGGTGTCCTTATCTGCGGATCAAAGTGGATTCCGTCCATATCAAATGAATACAATTCATCTTCTCTTACGACATGTTCAGCCGTATATTCCGGATTTGGTCTGTTCCATCCGCAGTTCGGACAATGATACAACCCTAACTGACCATAATGGAAAAACTGATATTCCAGTTTCTTTCCGCATTTGCGGCAAAAAATGCTCTCCCGTATTTCAGATCGTGAAACATCGTCAAATATCTGCTCGCTGATACCATATGTGACAAATGCATTTTTGCTTTCCTGCGCCAAAGAGTAAGATAAAATGTCATCACAATTTATAATAAGCGTTGTCTTCGGAACGCTTGTCACCGCTGTCATCAATTTATTATAAGTAATATCAACTTCACCGAAACGATCAAGCTGATCTCGCGAAATATTTGTCAGCAGCGCACAGTCTGGCTCTATTTTCGGCAGCACCCCTACAGATGCGATCTCATCTACTTCTATGCATGCATAATCCGCATCCAGATTGCCATGCTTGTCTGTTGCAAGAACAAACGCTGAAATAATTCCGTTTAACATATTAGCGCCCGTATGGTTAATAATCACTTTCTGACCTTCATGCTCTAACGCCTTACATAAAATCGCGTTCGTCGTTGTCTTTCCGTTTGTTCCCATTGTGACGATCGTCTTTTTTCTAACCTGACCCGATAATTCCTTCAGTATATTCGGATCGATCAGACGCGCCACATATCCCGGAAGCGTCACCCCGCTTCCACGGTTTAACTTTTTGATCAGACTGCTCGTCGCTTTCGCGCATTTCACAGCAAATTTACTTCTCAATCTCATACTTGAACCAATTTCCCTTTTTATTTATTTTTCTGCTTTTTTAACAGTTCCCGAATGGCATACGCAACACCAAGCTCATCATTTGACTTCGTAATATATTTTGCCGCTTTTTTCAATTCCGAAACCGCATTTCCCATCGCTACCGTCGCTCCGAAATCCATTGACATCATCGAATAATCATTCAAACTGTCTCCGAGAACCATAACCTCATCCATAGTATATCCAAGCGACTCGATATATTCCTTCAATATCGGACCTTTCTGCGCTCTTGCATCCGTGATCTCCACATTTGATTCAAATGATGAAGCGACTGCGATTTTAGGATTTTTTTCAAGATGTTTTGTCACCCTGCGGACTAACTCAAGATCATGTGAAAACATAAATAGTTTAAACACCGGGATACCCGCTTTCTCAATCTCTTCAAAATCAGAAACAACCTTTACACTTTCTATCGCCCTGCGATATTCGCTTGTTTTCACGACCTCTTCCCGGGTCATATTTACATGAAAAAGCTGCATCTCCGCTATAATACTTTCTTCGACTTCTTTTTCCGTTCCGATACGGTAATCGCCTTCATTTGTAAGAAATACGATCGATATCGGAAATTCTTTCACCTCTTCGCAGATCTCTCTGCACAACTCCATTCCGATGCCGCATTCTTTTACAATTTTTCTCTGCGGATCTCTGACTTCCGCTCCGCTTCCCAATATATAATCACAAACAATTCCTGTTCCGTCAAGCTCTGCCATAGCGCCTTCATAACCTCTGCCTGTCGCCACCATAAACCGGATGCCTGCCGCACACGCTTCCTTTACTGCCGCGATCGTATCCGGAGCGATTCTGTGGTCATCACAAAGAAGCGTTCCATCCATATCGCTCGCTATCACTTTGATCATATCTTCATATCTCCAATCTATATACAATAGTTCAGCCATACAGTGTACGTAGAGCATAAAACATGCTTGCATGTTTTTACCGACGGACATCTGTGTGCGGTTACTTGCTATTCTATCTATTATAAAGTTTTTCCCCGCATTTTACAACACAAATCGCCCTAACCTGCACAGTCGTTTTTCCATAACCGTCACAGTCGTTTCTACAGTTTGATTTCCCCAAGTCTTCCGCTGCCTTTCAGATATTTCCTATATACAAAGAAAAAAACAACGCTTGTCACCGATGCCGCCAGTATATCCGCCACCGGCTCCGCATAAAAAGCATCTTTCGCCGTAAACAACGCCGGGAGAAAACATGTTGATGAAAAGTAAAAAACTTTTCTTACAACAGACATCCCAAGAGACAACTTCGTCATGCCAAGAGCAGTAAGCGCATCAACAAAAACATACTGCAGACTTAACGGAACAACCATCAGAGTAAACACTTTGATCCCCCACACGGACAGTTCCCGGTACTCTGCATTATCCGTAAAAATACGAACAAAATACTGCGGAGCCACTCTTGAAATAATAAACATCACCGCCGTAAAGAAAACACAGAGCATCAACACCCAGAGCACTGTTTTCCGAATACGATCCGCTCTGTTTGCTCCATAATTATAACTAATAAGCGGCTGCGACCCTCCTGTCACGCCAAGCATCGGCGCCGTGATCAAAAGCATATAGCTTTGCACGATCGTAGCCGCCGTGATCAACGTATCCCCGTAGTCTGCTCCGCCGTAATACTGCAAAACAGCATTCAGCGCAATGATGATCACACTGTCTGATGCCAGAATCAAAAACGGAGAGAAACCAATCTTCACGATTCGTTTTCCAATCTCCCGCTCAGGCTTCACCAGCGTCAGCGGAATACGCATCTTCTTTCTCTTCAATGTATAAAGAACAAAGATGCATGATGCCAACAGGATAGGAAAACATGCATGATGACATCTGTGCAATCACCGTAGCCACTGCCGCCCCCGCAATATCCATTTCAAGTCCGAAAATAAATACCGGATCAAGCACGATATTTACGATTGCTCCGATCAGTGTCGTCAGCATTCCAAGCCCCGGATATCCCTGTGCCGTAATAAAATAATTCATCCCCATTGACAAAAGAGCGAAAAAAGTTCCAAGCGTGTAAATAGTCATATAAGTATTGGCATACGGAAATATATCTGCGCTTGCCCCAAACCATCTCAGTAAATAATCTTTCGTAAGTAAAAATACAATCGTCAATATTCCCGAAAAAATAAGCAGCATAGAAAAACTGTTTGCCAGTATCTGCTTAGCGCTTTTTTCATCTCCCGCCCCGAGACGTACCGAAAACAAGACGGAACCCCCGATACCGATCAGCGTTCCGAACGATGACAACAATGTAATGATCGGAGCACATACCCCCGCGCCTGCCAGCGAGTCAGCCCCGATCACCGGAATATTTCCTATATAGATTCTATCCACAATACTGTACAGCACATTAACAAATTGCGCGAACATAAACGGAATTGAAATTTTTAATACAAGCAAAGGAATAGAATCCCTGCCAAAATCATTTTCTTTTTTCATAACTCATATAACCCTCTCCCTAAGATTTCAGGTTATATATTATCACTTTCTCACAGATATAAAAACCGCGAAAAGTGATTTTTCTAAAACTTTTTCTCGATTTTATTCCTGCAATATCCTTACATCCGCTCTTGCATGTAAAAACGGCAGTGAACGGGAACAGCACACTCGCCGTTCCCGTTCACTACCGTCAAAAACTTGTCAAAAGAAATGAATTTATCCTTCAATCGCAATGGATTTCTTAGTCTCTACTGCTTTCGCATCCTTTTTCGGAATTGTCAGGCTCAAAATACCGTTTTCAAATTTTGCTTTAATATCTTCGTGAGTGATCGCATCGCCTACATAAAAACTCCTCTGCATTGTACCTGCATAACGCTCTTTCCGAATGTATTTTCCCTTCTTATCTTCCTCGTCCTTGTCAAGTCCTTTCGCCGCCGAGATGGTCAGATAACCATTTTCAAGATCCACGGTAATCTCGTCCTTTTTAAATCCCGGAAGATCAATATCCAACTCATATCCCGCTTCATGCTCACGAATATCTGTCTTCATCATGTTTTTGGCATTCTTACCATACAGCGGATTTTTCTTTCCCCAGAAATCTCTGTCAAATCTCTCAAACGGGAAATCCATCCAATCATCGTCAAACAAATTCTCTCCAAAAATACTAGGCATCAACATAAGTCATATCTCCTTTCAAAACACTTTTGAATTTATTGTTTTCTTTGTTATATCTGTAATATAGCACCCGTTATTAGCACTGTCAAGGGTTGAGTGCTAATATTTTTGCTATTTTTTTGCAAACCCTTTAAAATCAATGGTTTGCAGTATCTTATTTCTTTTGAAATTGTGATTTTTTCTGTTTTGACACCAATTTGACACCATTTGCGCTAAAACTACAAGCCATGCAAGCGAAAAATGAGCTCCCGTTGAGAGTTTGATCTCATAAGTGGAGATCATTTTTTTCGCTTATAAGGCGATAGCCGCGACCGAATGAATGCAGGTCATGAGGTCCATAGCGAGTAGTTCTGTAATCATTCTTAAAGAAATCTGAGCCGTCACATAATCTGAACCAAATCCCTCTTCGCAATCTCTTTTCGATCCTGAACCAGTCTGTGATATGGTTATAAACTTCCATTTCATTGAACTGCTCCACAGCTACATTATATCCGGTCACAATCGATTCGTAATGCCCTTGTTCTGGATGATTAACTGTATACGTTTTTGTTCCTGTTTGCTCTTTTCTCCAGCCCGAGTAATATCCCGCATGCATTGTCTCGTCTAAATGTTGTCCTGCAACTCCTGAGATATCAGCTTGACATGTGCTACAAATTGTATGTTCTACCATTTCATATACTGGTTCATTGACAGTTTCTGTCCAAGCTTCCTGATCGACTACCCATTCTCCTGTATAGATCGGAATACTATAATCATGAGTATGTACCGGAGCTGTATTTTGAGTTCCGCCGTTTCCTGAGTTCCCTCCATTAGATTCCCCTGTTGTTTGGGAAGCGTTATTTTTCTGTGTAGAAGCAGAAGCATCCGGTTGAAGAACCTGTTCTAAAAAACACCACACATTTATTATACTTGTTATGCAAGTATTTGCATGCCCATATTATAGCTACAAAATATTAGTTCAATCGGATTTTTGCAACCGTACACCACAACTCCGCAACACTTTCTTATAGTTTAGATTAATCAAAAGAAGGGTGTCAAGCATTCAACACCCTATTATTCGACCTTGCAATCATTATACAAATATTTTTATTCATAAATGTTTGAATACATTTCATTGAGTTTTTTCACTCCATTCTCTATCTCCTCTTTCAGTTTAGCATATACTTCATAATCATCTGCTTCCATTTTTTCTTTATGTTTTATCTGACCGTTTCTATCAAGACTATACTCTTTTGGTTTTGTAGAACCGTCGTCTGCCAAATGGTTTTCTCTTGAAATATAAAGTGTTATAAAATCGCCTGTTTTCCGAATTGTAATACCCGGATTTTCTTCCAAATCGCTATTCTTTACGAGAAGTGTGGCTACGATAAATTTCTCTCTGTCACTCATTTCCTGATTCCATTTCCATATAGAAGGTCTGTCAAACATATAAATATCATACTTAAAATCGGAATCTGTGAGGCAATAATTATTACCTTCTTGCTCAAATCCAAGTTCCTCCAACTTATCTTCATATGTCCGCACAAGATGGTCCTGCTTGCCGTTTTGAATTCCTATATAAGCTGAAACTAAAATAACTATCGCCAATACTACTATTGTTCCTATTTTAAATATTTTTAAGTGTCTTACTTTTTTATCGATTTCTTGTACCATAGAGAAGTTATCCTTAAGCATAGAATCCAACGGAACTCCTGATTCGTCACTAATCTTTACTAATGTTTGTAAATCCGGATAATTCTTTTCCTTTTCCCAGTTTGAAATAGTTTGCCTCGTCACATGATAATATTGTGCAAACTCTTCTTGAGACATCTTTTTTTCTTCTCGTAATTTTAAAATTGTTTCTCCTATTTTCATACCGCTTACCTCCTTTTTATTTTATTTTATCTCTCCACTCTGCAAAGTCCAGCAAACTTTATTTACCCCCTCCTTTTTCGGGCGCAAATAATTTTTACCTCTTCATATTTTGAAAATATTCCTTATAACATCGATTTCTAAAATTAACACCTTGCTGCCTTAGCATCTCACCGGCTGCAAATATAAGTTCTGTTTTTATTGATTTTTGCTTCGCAAAATGGGATAATAGACGTAAAATTTTTTATTGATTTTTAATCTTACGCAAGAGGAGGTTATTTCATATGGAAAACACTGAACTTATCATCCCGGCTCCGTCCGATCCGTTAAAAAAACACAAGAGTCATTTTTCCAAGATCGGACTTTTTTATTTCTGTGGAGCGATCATAATTTCGGGAGTGCAGATTTCTGTCATTACATTGATTCAGTTGATCGCACCCCAGCTTATGGTGAATCCGAATATTTCCCTGATCATCTCATCGCTTTCGATGTATCTTATTGCAATGCCGCTTTTGGTCATCATCGTACGCACGATCCCCGGCATGGTCATCCACAAGAAGGAAATGACGGCAGGGCAATGGATTATCGCCTTTTTTATGTGCTATGCGCTTATGTATGTTACGAATGTAATAGGCACATTTACGACAGCTATCTTCGGAACACTAAAAGGAGATCTCGTAGACAACCCGATCCAGGACATTCTTACCGGACTGTCTCCGCTCACAGCATTTTTCCTTATGGTGATCTGCGCTCCCATCGTCGAAGAATATGTTTTCCGAAAACTCATCATCGACCGGACAGTACAGTACGGACAGGCAACGGCTATCCTTCTGTCAGGATTGATGTTTGCGTTATTCCACGGTAATTTTAATCAATTTGTATACGCATTTACACTCGGTGTGTTCTGGGGATTCATTTATGTAAAAACCGGGCGCTTGATCTACACGGTTGCCCTGCATATGACAGTCAACTTTTTAGGCTCGATTCCGGGACTGCTTTTAATGAAATCAACATTTTTCAATCAGCTTTCTCTGTTAGCGGAAAATAACCCGTCAGCCATCGTCGGACTCGTTATGCAGCATCCGGTTCAGTTTCTTTTGATTTGTTTTTACATGCTGCTTCTTTTCGGTCTTGTCATTACAGGCATCATATTTTGGGCGATCAACTTTAAGAAATTCAAATGTGCCCCCGGAGAGATCACAATTCCGAAAGGAAAACGTTTCTCAACGATCATCTTAAATGTCGGAATGATTCTGTATTGTCTGTTTTGGATCATTCAGATTATTTTACAGTTGTTCGCTTAAACAAATCTATTTTCAGATTAAAATGCAGCTTTACCCTCACAAGAGAAAGCTGCATTTTCTAATATCTCACTATTCTTGTTCTATCAATCATTCTGCATCGTCATATCAGCAAATCTTCATCGCAGTCGCGTAAGCGCCCCACACCACGCTCCGTAAATTTCCAACCTGTTCACAATCGCCGACCAGGTAAATATTCTTTCCTTTTCTTTCCAGCGGATTAGGCAGGTAACCGACTGATCCGATCACAGAGTCACAAGGAATCTCTATCTCTTTTCCGGTTTTATCTGTACAGATCACCGAATGTTCTTTTACTTCTTTTAACTTTGTTTCGAGATATACCGGAACTTCGTGCAGCTCAAACCATTCCCTCAAATAGGAACTATTGGCAAGGCAAACTCCTTTCTGCGCCACAAGATCATTTTTCATCTCAACAATAACCGGTCTCTTTCCCTGAAGCGCAAGCTCATAGGCAATCTCGCTTCCCGTAAGGCCTCCTCCGATCACTACAACTCTTTCTCCTACATCCCTTCCGTTCAGATAGTCGCATGCCTCAATCATCCGTTCATGTCCCGGAATATTTTTCATCACGCGCGGAACAGAACCGGTTGCAATTATTACCGGAGCATCGCCGAACTTTTCAACGCTGTCAATCTCCTTACCTAAATGAACCTCCACATCCAGTTCTTTCATTTGTCTTCTGTACCATGCCAAAAGTTCTCTTAATTTCCCCTTATAAGATTCTGCACTTGCCGGGATGAACGTGCCGCCAAGAACGTTGTTCTTCTCATAAATGACCGGATCATGCCCACGAAGCTTTAACACTCTGGCAGCTTCCATCCCTCCGATTCCTCCGCCGATAATATAGACTCTTCTTGGATTCTTTGTTTTCTCTATAAAATGCCGATCCCACTGCATCGTTTCCGCATTAACCGCACACCTTGACAAATGCAGGCTGTCACTTAATTCCTGATCGTTTGGCACTCCTTTATAGTGGCACATATTAAAACATCCGTTATGGCATAAAATACAAGGCCGAATCTCTTCTTCCCGATCTTCCATCATCTTTGTGACCCATTCCTGATCTGCCAAAAACTGCCTCGCGAATCCCGCTCCGTCCAATCTTCCTGCGGCGATCGATTCTGCCGCTGTTTTCGGGTTCATTCTCCCCGCACATACAACCGGAATCCGAACAAACTGTTTAATATGTTCTACATCTTCCAGATTACAATTTTCCGGCATATAAACAGGCGGATGCGCCCAATACCACGCATCATATGTACCATTATCGCAGTTGAGCATGTCATAACCTGCATCTTGCAAATATTTCACCGCTTTTTCAGATTCTTCCATATCTCTTCCGACTTCCGTAAACTGCTCTCCCGGAAGAGCGCCTTTTCTGAATCCTTTTGTCTTGGAAAGAACACTGTACCTTAGCGATACAGGAAAATCTTCACCACATACTTTTTTAATCGCCTGCACGATCTCTACAGCAAAGCGATATCTGTTTTCAAAAGATCCTCCATATTCATCTGTTCTATGATTTACATATTTTAATGTAAACTGATCAAGAAGATATCCTTCATGTACCGCATGTATTTCCACTCCGTCAACTCCCGCATCCTGCAAAAGTTTCGCCGACTTTGCAAACGCTTCCACAAACTCATGAATTTCTTCTCTTGTCATCTCTCTTGAAGGAACTTTATCCGACCAGCGGTTCGGAGACGGGCTTGCCGTCGCAGTAATCTTATCCAGATCCATAAACGGCTTTGATAAAACGCGCAGCGCCTTATTCGTATATAATTTTTCCATCATCTCGCTGATCGTAAACGACCGGCCGAAACCCGCTGTCAACTGAACAAAAAGTTTGGCTCCTGTTTTATGAAACTCCGGCATCCACTCTTTCAGATCTTCATACATCTTTTTATTCTTGTACAGCCATTGTCCAAACATAGGATTATATACCGGCTGACACCCCGGAAGGACAAGACCCGCATTGTTTTTTGCAGCCTCCCTAAGAAATCGCGCACCCATTTTGTCAAAATGGTTTTTCTCCATCCATCCGAACAGATCGGTTCCTCCCATAGAAGTCAATACGATACGGTTTTTTATCTCGCAGTTTCCGATACGCCACGGAGTAAATAAAGGTTTTAGTTTCTCATCCATGTTTCAATTCTCCCTTCTGTTTTCTATAGGAAGCGCATACTGCTCCGCAAGTTTCTCAATCTCCTTGCGCACCTGATTTACAACATTCTTCGGGCTGACAATTTTTGCCTGACTGCCAAGCGCAAATACCCAGCTTATGAACTGACTGCTTACCTGAACGTCTACACTCACAGTGAAATGATCGGCATCCGCCGGAATCATCATCACATCTTTTCCAAATCGATCAATAATCACACCTGACAGATTATTCTTCACCATCAATTTTCTTAAGAATTTAAAAAGAAGCCAAAGAAAATATTGCGGAAAAGGCAAAAACTGCATACAATATAGC